>ERZ838839.173-NODE-173-length-85443-cov-11.043390_pt1 | contig 85443 bp, 78 predicted proteins | sample MGYA00519909_ERZ838839 | MGnify/ENA primary metagenome ERZ838839 (study PRJEB31850, sample SAMEA3708843) | human gut metagenome | biome: human gut; feature: human-associated habitat; material: faeces | place: China | collected 2014 ...
ATGCCGTGAACTACAAGTACCAGCTGGAAAAGAACGGTGTCCATCTGGTGTCTGCCATGGAACCCATTTCGCAGGGACCTGAAGGCATTATGGTGGAGAGTATGCTGATCGGCATGGCAGAATATTATTCCGCCGAACTTGCCCTGAAAGTAGCGCGCGGTGAGCGCGAAAACGCCCTCCAGTGCAAGTACAACGGCGGTATCGTTCCGCTGGGCTTCACCATTGGCAAGGAGGACCGACTGTACCATATCGACCCGGAGACGGCTCCCATTGTGCAGGAGATCTTCACCCGGTACGCCAACGGCGAGCCTGCCGAGAAAATCGCCGCCTCCCTGAATGAGCGAGGGCTGCGCACCCGCACCGGGAAGCCGTTCGTGAAGAACAGCTTCTTCCAAATTTTCCGGAACCGCCGTTACATCGGTGAATACCGATATAAGGACATCGTGACACCGGGCGGCATTCCCGCCATCGTGGACGAGGACTTGTTCAACCGGGTGCAGCAGCGTTTCGAGCAGAACAAGATCGCCCACGGTCGCCCTGCAAAAGAGGATGTGAGCTATCTGCTGACCACCAAGCTGTTCTGCGGCAAGTGCGGTACGCTCATGGGCGGCGAAAGCGGCACAAGCCACATGGGAAACACCTACTATTACTACAAGTGTGGCAACGCCAAACGCCACGGCAAGGCGCACTGCGATCTGAAAGCCATCCGCAAAGAGCCGTTGGAACGGTTCGTGGTGGAGACTGCCATCAAGGTGATTTTCAGCGATGAAATCATCGAACGGCTGATAGATTTGATTATGGAAGCCCAGCAGCAGGAGAACACCCGCCTGCCCGTTCTGAAAGACCAACTCCGGGATACAGAGAAGCGGCTGGCAAATCTTCTGGAAGCCATTGAACAGGGTATCCTAACCCCGACCACCAAGCAGCGGCTGGACGAACTGGAAGCCCGGAAAGAAGCCCTGAACACCAGCATTTTGGAAGAAGAGCTGAAAAAGCCCGTCCTGACCCGCGAATGGATGCGGTTCTGGTTTGAAAAATTCCGCAAGGGTGACATGAGAGACATGGAACACCAGCGGCAGATCATTGATACCTTTGTCAACTCGGTCTACGTCTTTGATGACCGGGTCGTACTCAATTTCAACTTCACGGATGATGCCAAAACGGTCACCCGTGAGGAAGTGTTGGGTTCGAGTGCCGTGGACAATGCTCCACCAAACGTAAGGCCGTTTACCTGAGAAGGTAAGCGGCTTTTTCTTGTATCTACGTGCTTTTTGATATGCAAAAGTGAAACGAATTCACTTTTGCATATTGATAATGAAACGTGTAGGAGGCCCCCTTTTCAGTCGTTTGTAGCAAGTTTGTAGCAGATCTGTAGCAAAATTCGGAGAGGAACGGCAAAATGACCTCAGAAACCCGATTTTTGCAGATTTTTGAGTATAAAATTTTATCATCGAATTTTGTGCAGAATGACGGTGGTGCTTTTCATTCGGATTCTGATGCCGTACAATAAAGGAAAAGATCATGGATGAAAGGAGAAATCGCTGTGCGCTACACCATCCGGCATTTTGATTTGCCGCTGCTTACCTTTGAAGCAAACATGGACAGTGCAGATACTGGCCTCCATTTTATAAAGGTCTACAAAGAAAACCGTTCTTTTCTACCTTTGAATCTGACTGTATCAGAAGATGGTGTAGAACGCTGGCTGCGGCATCGCGCAATTCCGAAGAACCGCGCGTATGTAGACGCTCTGCTCTCTAAGGTGGGGCTTTCTTTGAATCGACCGCTTGGAATTATTGCAGCCAATAAAGGTCTTTCACTCAATGATTGCTTTTGGGTAGATGCAGAGGGCTCCGGTGACACCTTTGAAAAAGTAAATCTTTACGATAACCGATTCAGTCAGGTGCTGGCAGCAATCGCCTTTACAGGATACGGCAGCAGCATACGAACTTCGCTTGCGTCCTGCCCGGAGTTCTCGACCAACGGGATGCTGCCAAAATGCTGGCGCAGACAAAACGGAAAAATCTATCTTTATAAAGGTGGCACGTCAGGGTTCAGCAATTTTGGATTTGAACCGTACTCGGAACTGTATGCTTATCAAGTTGCACAGGTGATGGGCGTGAATGCGATTCGCTACACCCTGACAAAAGATCTGAAAAAGACGCTTTGTTCCAAGTGTGAGCTGTTCACCAGCAAAGAGTATTCTTATATTCCCATCGGACAGCTTGTGCCCAAAGGTGGAATGAAAGCAATTTTTGCGTATTATCAGACGTTAGGTCAGAACTTTGTGGATGCGCTGGAAGATATGCTGGTCTTTGATGCGATCATCTGCAACACTGACCGCCACTATGGAAATTTTGGTGTGCTGGTAGACAATAAAACCAACACGATTGCGGCACCTGCACCGCTGTTTGACCACGGAAACTCGCTGTTCAGTCTGGGCGGAACGGATCTTTGGGACAACCAGAAAGCATTTGATGAATATGCCCGCACACTGCTTCCGCTTGCATACGATGATTTCTTTGCAGCTGCAAAGAGTGCAATGAAACCTCGTCACCGTGCGATGCTCCATAAGCTGCTGGATTTCCATTTTGACCGCAGAGCGACACGTTATAATCTGCCGCCAAATCGCTTGAAGATGATTGAAAAAGAGGTACAGCGCAGAGCAAGAGTGCTTTTAGGGTAAAAAAGAAAACCGTCAAACGCGAGAGATTGCTCTCTCATGCGTTGACGGTTTTTCTGGTTTGTGGGGATCATTCTTCTGGCAGAGCCAAAACTTCATCATTGACCAGCTGATTGGCCTTATCAAAGGCTTCGATCATCTGGGTCGCTTTCGGATGGAGATAGACTTCATCCAGCGTTTTGGATTTGGGCGTGTGCCCGACAGCACGTTTCAGGATATCCTTGTTGACGCCTGCGCGGTCACAAAGGCTGGCGTAGGTATGGCGGGTGGTGTAGGGCGTATAAGTGGCAAGCTTCCCGGCAAACTCCGGTTTGCGCTTACCGTTTTCGTCGTAAGGATTCGGCTGGATGCCGATTTCCTCCAGGAAAGGATAGAATTTGCGGTTACGCCAGTTCTTTTCATTCCAGAAACCGCCTTTTCCATTGGGAAAGAGCGGACCGTTTTCCACAGAGGTGGCATACGCATGTTCAAAAACCGGGATGCCAAAGTCGAGAATGGGAATGATGCGGTTGCGTCCGGCCTCGGTCTTGCAGCCGCCGATCAGATAAGCACCGGATTCCGTGCGGTGAAAATCTTCGTGTTTGAAGTGCAGCAGCTCATAGATACGCACTCCGCAGGCCAGAAGAGCAATTACCATCTGCCCGGTGGGCGTGTTCTTCTGGCTCAGAATCAGCGTCACCTGTTCGTCCGTGAAAATCTCGCGTTCCGGAGATTTGCGTCCTTCGACTTTCAGGACAGATGCAAGGTTGGCATCCACGACACGCCAGCCAATGGCTGTGCGATACAGCTTACTGATAAGAGTACGCTCTTTTTCCAACATACTTTGAGACAGGCCGTTATCGGCCATCTTATCAAGGATGTTTTGGAAGTCTTGCGCATAGAGGGCGGCAATTTTGAAGTGCCACAGTGGACGAAGATATTTCCACGCAATGTCATAGAGCTCGCGAGCCTTATCGGACCGGCCCTTATATTCACGGGACTCTTTGAACATCCGGAAGCAGTCCTGCAGGGTAGAGTCCTGATAGGGTGTGGCCGGACGCTTCATCATTTCGGCGCGGACAGCTTCTGCTTCTTCACAGGTGACGTAGGTGCCAACAGCCTTCATGACTGTAATTCCGGTGTGAGGATCAGGGATCGGCATTCGGAGCAGCCATGGTTTCCGGCGTGTTCCGGACATTCGTGTGATGCTGCCATTGCCAGACGAGGCTTTCAGCCGGGGCGATTCTCGTTTGGCTGGAACGGCAGGTGGAGCTACTGCACCGGGGGATGGCGCTGTGCCAACGGGATGACCGCAGGCAGAGCAGAATTTAGCGGTATCTGAGATTTGATGACCGCAATTTTCACAGAACATAGAATTGAACCTCCTATTGCTTTGAACTTGCTTCAAAAATGCCCCCGGCATTTGGAGGATGCCGAGGGCGGATGGTCGAATTAGTTACGGGCGCGGGAGAGCTGGTACTCCAGGCTCTGTTCAGCTGTGAGACCATTCTGGATGAAATTTACCAAATTTGGGTAAAAGATGTAGATACGTGATCCGTTCGGTACGTGACTTATGTAACCGGCGGCTACGAGGTTGCGGAGACTGTGGTATGTTATATCATAACCTTCGCTCCGTGCACGACGTGCGGCACCTGTTAGTGTAAGAAAATCCTGCGGCTTATTAACCATAATTTTTCTCTCCTTTCATAAACTGATGGAAAGCACAGGTGGCTTTTCATAATAAGCATATCTTTTTGAGATATAGGACTCTTAAAGGGCGATTAAGGGTACCAGGGAAGATCTGGCATTTTTGAGAAGTCATAACGCTCCAAAGAATGCAAATCAGGTTGTACCACCTCATATTGGGCGTTTAAAGGAGGAACGACATAGCCGCAGTTAAAGAATAGACTCTGGTCACGCAGCGTGATAGCACCACAATCGATGTATTCACAATCGCCGGAAGTGTGACATGGAGGCTCTGTAAAATAGATGGCGGGCCTCATAGTTGATAGCAGATCAGTGTACTCGGGAGAAACAGGGTTTTCAAAAAATCCATCCGGGATGTTCATGATAAATCCTCCTTGAAAACGATTGACAAGCGAAGCATTTAAAGCTTTACTTATATTACAAGAATACTTGGTTATAAATTTCTGCCTTTGAATGCTGGCAATGGAATCAGGTGCTCGATTTCGACAATGAAGCCGATGCAATGTCTTCCAGATGACTGACGTTCACACAAATAGGAGCGCAAGTGGGTTTGGCTTCTTCCCCAATATAAATAGGACCTTGAAAAACGCACTGCCCAACTTCTAGATTCCGTAAAAGGTCAGAAATCTCAGCCCGATGCTGTGGAGATGCGAGAAGCTCGGCATAATACTTTACTTCTAAGAGAGCAGGGTGAAAGAGAAGTTTGTGGTTCGCTTGGCAGAGCATCGTTCTTTCGGACGCGTTAAACTCACGGATACTCTGGCTGGCAAGGATCACATTCAGAGAGTATTTTCTTCCTTCTGTCAGGATTTTGCCAAGATAACAGTCTTTGTCGATGGAGAGGTTCTGCATCTCATCTATGTAGATGTAGCGTGGCGGTTGTCCTCCCTGCGATGCAGTGCGGAACTCGTCAAAAAGAAGTAAGTCAACAATCACGTTCTTGAAGAGGGGCGGAAACTTGCTTAGGCCGATGTTTTCGATGCCGAAAGAATGGTTGACAGGTTGATGCCTGAAAATATTGTGCCGCAGAAGCGGCGCAAGATGAGCGGTTGCATTTCTTGACGCTTTCGTGCCAAATCCCTCAAGGGTTTTATGAACTGCTGGAAAAATATCTGGATTATTATCACGGTCGGAAATCGCATGTTCAAGAGCTTCCGAGAGGACAGCTGTTGAAGAACGGCTTAATCTGAGGTGATTAGCTATAATATTGGAAAGCGTATAACTTAAATCTGCAGGTGATTCCATAGTTCCATCCGCATAGTGCAGTGGCTCGAAAAGCGTTGTTGGAATTGGCGTGTTGTATGCATCAATTTGTGAGGACAGATGTTCAAATGACTTTCTGAAAATTGGAAAGAGATGTTCCGGGGCAGAGGAGTTATGAATATCGATGCTGCGGACGCTATAGCTCTGATTGGCCTTTTGCAGCACGATACTTTGGGCAGCAACACTCTTTCCGTAGCCGGATTCACCGAGGATAACATAAGAATCGTTATCCTGTCCGGGGATACTTTTTGTGGAAACGGATAGTTCTTGGTTGCCCTCATAGTACTTCCCTATGTAGGTTTGCGATAGCATAGACATAATAATCAAACTCCTTTTTATTTTTAGATTTCAACAAGGTCACGACTTCCGGGTTGATGTAGGCTACTTCTCAGAAGTGTTCGAAAGCGAAAATCCTTTGATTCATTTGGTGCAAAGGTGAGCGTTTTGGGGACTGATCCCGAAAGAACCCCGGCAGTTTTCAGACGATTGAGCACGTCGGACGGCATATAGGATCGCAGCTGCACCTTAATGATTTTCTTCAAAAGGGCAGTCGATGTATAATAATAGGTATCATCATATAGAATCTCCTTCTGACAGTCAAAACTGCTATCGACATCTTCGAGTGGACGAAAACAAATCATATCACTTCGCCGGGCTGCATAGAGTGCATTCCGGAATAAACTGTTGATACTATCTCCATTGAACCTCTCCCAGTATTGAATATATAGGGTAAGGCATTCATTATGGGAACGTGCAACTACCCCTTTTTGACTGGGGTCTCTGATAGAAAAATACCACTGTACGACAGCAGCAATCGCAGCTAGTACGGAAATTTCCTGTCGAACGGGGCAGTCTTCTCCGAGTTCGTCAAAAAATTCTGTGTAAACTTTATCGATTTGAGCTTCAAATGCATCGGAGTTCCCGATAATCAGCTTTATCAGATCTCCAATTGAATTGAGCGAATTGGTTCTAACGCAGTGGTCAGAGAAATTTTGTACTGGTAAACAAAATATTCGCTGCCGAGGTGTTAAGTCTTGAGACACCACGATATATACGGGGTGTCTCTGATCGCTTTGCATAGAATTCATCAGCGCTTGATAGTTTTTGTCCCGACTATAGGCACTGGAAGACTCATTGAAGTTGATGTTTTCAGCGCGAATCCATACAAGAGGGCGGTCGATCAAGCTTTCTAACTCTTTTTTAAATACGCGAGATGATTCGTCAAGGCTCAAATCTGTGTGTAGATGCCGGTTATGCGTCAGTACACAGAACGGGCGTCTGATCCATAACTCGGGAGATAAACGTCCCTGTAGGACGGCATATAGCGATAGCAACTGATACATCACCATGTCAGATGTGGACGGGAGAGTAAAGCTAAAAAGCACCGTGTTAAGATCAACCCAGTTACTTTCTTGAAAACCCCATGAGTTTTTAGAAGAATACCAGCCGGGAGAGTACTTTATCAGCGGAGAAACAGAATTGAGCATAGGTGCGGTATAACGAGCCATCAACTCCGCGCAAATGGCGCGTGAAAAATTTGCTGTAGTTACAAAACCGTGGTCTTGCAGCAAAGTATAGCGATGAACGGCATTACAGGCTGCATCAACTATAACTTCTTTGTGTTCTCCGGTAGGAGTATCAAACGTATATTTGATGTATTCTTTTTGGGTGCTATGCTCTACAATTTTTTGTGCCCGAAGATTTCGGCAAGCACTAAAAGGCTTTTCAATAGTATGGATGCTGTTACTGTACAAGAGGACTAGATGGCCTTGAGGATCAGTAGTTAAGCCAAAGTTTTCGAAACTGAGTGCCTTCTGTCTGTAGGCTTTTTGTGCGTCACTCTCCCATGCCGCTTGAAGCTCTTGAGCGTTTGCATCAAGAGGATTGCATTGAGAGGATGATGGCTGTTGTGATTGGTGCGAGGGAGTAGATGGCGGTACAGGACTATTATAGTAAATTGGACGTTGTGAGTAAGTTGGACGTTGTGTAACATCCTGCATTGTGGTAACTGTTTGTGTCCAATTTCTTTTAGGAAGAGTCGAACTGACTTCTTCTGGCGGATTATAGGGTGTTCCATCAAGATTCTGAAGAGCATTGATCATGCCGCTAGTGTTTGAAGCATTCATAAAGTATCCTTTCTTATCTTATGAGGTGAGTTGGCGGACGGCAGGCAGTTTGTCCGGTCGGTCTCGGGGTCAACTGCCCGCTATGCGGTTGTCAAGGTGCAAAGGAAGGGGAACGCGTCCTTCCAGAGATAAGTATCCTCCAAAACATGAAAAAATCGAGGTGATTTCTGCACACCAAAAGAACAAAAAGTGACAAAAACTACCACAAAAATGTGCTTGTGACGAGATTGATAAAAGGAATAATAGAAAAATGAGCGAAATTGAAAAACTTGTAATCTTTAAAACCCCAAAAGAACTAGAGGAGACAAAAAAAGAGTTAGAGGAGAATTTTAACTTTAGGTTTTCAACACAGCTTAGAAGAATGAAATTGGGACTGGACATGGATGGGTACTCGCAGGGCGAAGATGCTGCGGTTGCATACATACTGTGCGATATGCAAAACATAGAATCGGTTTTATGGGCTTTTAATATGTGCTGCGGAACTACTGAAATGGCAGCAAAAGCACTTTATGCGAACACAATTGGCTGCGTTTTGATGTCACTGAAATATTTGATGGTGCAAGGCACAAAAAATATAGATGTTCAAAACAGTTTTTTTGGATGGACACAAATAAAAGAAGAACGTTTTTCAATTTATCAAAATCGAATTAAGGCGCTGAAGAAGAAAAAGCGTGAAGTAGAAAAAGTACGAGCAGAGAGCGATGGATATCATCCAGCAACTTTGATCTGCCCTTACGAGTATATTCCATCAATCTCCTTCAACAAGAATGTTTCAGATTTTTTAACACCATTATTTGAGAAGGCAATTGAGAATATCGTGATGTATGAACGCAATTCAGTAAGCTGGAACGTTTTGCGTTTAGCCCAAAAGGAAAAAACCATATATTTTTATGAAACTGCAAATAAGAGTCAGCGAAGGGAAATAAGGGATATTTGCACAGATTTGTGTAATGCAGTGAAACGAATGGAAGCCGTTGATTTGAGACAAAATAAAAAAGCTGAAACTATCATATTGTACTTTGCGAGAGAACTTATGTATCATTGTGAAGCGCTGAAATCAATTCTCGAAAAAGGTGAACAGACAAGTGAGAATCGTACAATCCAAAAGAAAGCAGATATTGAAAAAAATTTGCAAATAGTGAGAAATACAACATATCCGGCAGCTTTTTATTTGGACAAAATAAAAGTTGATAAAATGTATGGAAAACCAATTAGGGAGAAATATTGCAGATATATCAGGATAGTTGCGGTTGCCATTGTGGAATATGCACATATAAGATTAGAGGAAAATGGCATTGAGGCTACATTGCAGAACAGCATAAAAGAGGCTTATAGGATTTTGGGCCACTATGTTGATTCTATATGGAACGACTACTTCAGTTTCTTTGACGAAAAGCAACAAGAAGAGTATCAAAAACCGAAACTTTCGACTGAAATGGTTAGAGCGATATATTGTATCTTTTTGTGTGGGGATACAATATATGATGTGCCATTGAATACTGGTATAATTCCACAAAGCTTGGCTGATGAAAGACCATCGTTAGAAAATCAGAAGATTGAGACTGTTACATTTAGAAATTCAAGAGAAGCAAAAATAGCTGTGATGAATTGGGAACCTCATGCAACTGGACAACTGAATGTGAGACTGATGATTAACCACAGTGGCGTAAAAGTGGATAGGGGTACAAGAAACAAAAAATGGATGGAATTTATGAAAGTAATGGAAGAACAAAGTCTTTTAGAAGTTAAGGAAGATAGAGTAATATATAATTTTTTAAATTGTAAGGAAACATGGAAAACTTTTTTATCATTGTTCGGGAAAACAACAAAGGTTTTTTGCGTAAAAGACTTTCAAATTGAAGTGGTTCCGAAATCCAAAGCAGGATATATTGAAATTTTGTCAGGAAGTAAAAGTCCAAGTGCAATGCGCAGAGTTCTAGAAAATAAAGGTGCACTAGTGGATAAAAGATCTGGAAAAATAGCAGAGCCGGAAATTACATATGAATGGGTAATTGAGCTTCTATATAGCATATCACAGAATAAAAATCCGCTTTGGGAAGGAACAACTTGTGTACAACTAAACTTGGGAAAATTGAAAGCGTGTCACGGAAGTGACAATTATTTATTGTGCTTTGAGTGGGAAGAAAAACTCACAATGGCAGGAAAAATCTTAAAACATGATATGGAAAAACAGTGAGAAATAAAATATCCTACACTTCTAAAAAATATAAGTGTCAAATGTGCCCTAATACCAGTGAAGTGAGGCAATCCTAGGTAAATTTTTTTTGAAAGTGTAGGAATAAGAGACACATAATAGCATTTTGACATAAATTCAGGGCGATCACGCAAGTGGTCGCCCTTTCTTTGTATCTGGTGTGATTTGACCTTCGGCAACATTATAGTAACCCACCAAAGGAGGATTTGCCGTTATGTTTGATTGCTATGACACTCTGATCACTCCAGAAGAAGTTGCCGATATGCTGGGATGTGGTATGAACACCACCTATAAGCTATTGAAGTCAGGAAAGATAAAGGCCATGAGAATCGGCCGATCTTGGAGGATTCCTAAGAGAGCGGTACAGGAATATATTATACAAGAATCCCACCTGAAATCAGTTGGGTGGTAACATGAAAAAACCCACATGGATGATGTTCCATGTGGGTTTTCTATTGCCTGAAAGTAGTGCTTGATGGAGTGATGTACATACGGGTAATCCAATGTTAATGCTAAATAATGTATAGAGCAGAAGGAAGGTGAAAGTTAATCTTTATTAACGGCACTAACATTAGGATAAAGTGACTGAATGGAATAGTTGTAGTACAAACAGTCGCACAAGAGCAGCCGAATGTGTAGTGTATATACATTTGGCTATTCTTGCTAGGGGGGAGGCGGATGCCGTCATAAATAATATTTTATCCTAAAGATTCTAGTTTATATTTAATTTTCTGAATTTGTTCTCATGAAATTCTATGGATAAAAAGAAGGGAATTATAATGGGAAATACCTTTAATATACGATTGACAGCTGAAGATAAAGTTCATCTACAACAGAGAATGGATGAAACTGGTAAAAGTGAAACAGAAGTATTTAAGAGTGCAATCTACTTTACTGAAATAGATGCAGACCTTGTTGATGAAATTATATCTAATATTGGATATTATGCGAGTGAAAAAAATTGGGAAGGGATAAAAGAGGAGGTTCATAGATATGTGTTATATCGAACTCAAAAATGAGAAGTATGAAACTTTGGAAGATTTAAAACGGTTACTGCATTATATTCTTAGATTAGATAAAACAGCAGAAGATAGTCAAAGAGCGAATACTATAACAAATACCTTAGCAGGTTGTCAGCCAGCGATGATTCCCAATGAATATTTGTGTGATCCGAGTTCAGTTTATCATCTGATGCTTTTTGAAGTCAGGAGAAGACATAAAGGTATTCCGCAGTTTGCAAAACACCGCATTGTTTCCTTCGCAGCAACAGATTGTATTTTGCCACAGGATGTAGTATCTCTAGCAGAAAGAATAGCAAGTATCTATGCGAAGAACGGTTATATTACAGCCTATGGAATTCATGCGGATAGATTTAATGTACATATTCATTTTGCAGTTTGTGCAGTATCGTTTCAAACACAGAATATGTTTCATATTCAATGGAAATCTGAATGGAAAATGCTTGAGATGGTAACAAATCAATGGAAATCTGAGTTTGACGAGATGCTTCAAAATAATATCCAAATGAGACAGTCAAGAGAAGCTGCATTGTATGGCGATGATATCGTTCGATACGGAAGCATTTCTCTGACAGCAAAAGGTCAAATGAATCAGAACAAAAAATCAAAGCGCAAATAAGAAGGGAGAATACAATGGATAAGTTTGATGAAAAAGTTGTCGGCTACGAATCTACGAAAGAGATTCTGCGTCAGATTCTGGATATTCTAAAAAGACCGGAGGTTTATAAAAGAAAGGGCATTTCTATTCCAAGAGGGCTGCTGATGGAATCTGATCCTGGTCTTGGAAAAAGTCTGCTGGCATCTATCCTGATGGAAGAGTCCGAACGGAAGCCCTTTGTTTTTCGTAAAACCAGTCAGGAAAACAGTTTTCTGGATGAATTAAGGGCTGTATTTGCTATGGCGAAGGAGGACGCACCTAGTATACTGCTCCTAGAAGATTTGAACCTCTATGTGGAATCCACCTCTCCCTATGCTCCGGAATGGGCTTGTCTGCAAGCCTGTATTGATGATGCAAAGGACACAGATCTTTTTGTGATTGCTACTACTAACGATACAAGGTATATGCCACCATCCCTGTTGAGACCGGGTAGATTTGATTATGTAATCTATCTGCAACCTCCGATTGGAGAGAATGCAGAGAACATTGTCAGCTACTATCTCAGGGATAAAGATTTGGCAGAGGATGTACTGATTTCAGATATCGTCAAGGCTATGCCCAAGGTAAGCTGTGCTACACTGGAAACGGTAATGAACCTTGCTGCGCTGAATAGTGTCTATCAAGGTCATGAGCACATCCAGAAGGAAGATATCACAGAAGCTCTTCTCCAGGTGGTATATAAACTCCAAAAGACGGATAAGGAAACCGACTCCACAGAGTTGCAGAAGATTGCAGTACATGAAGCTGCCCATGCAGTGGTCGGAGAAGTTCTTCACCCCGGAAGCATTGGAATTGTCACGGTTCGCGGAAGCCAAGGTGTGATCGGTGGTATGGCAAATGGCTGTGCTACTTATGCACAAAATGAGGAGGAATTTCTGGATGAAGTGACCAAAACATTGGCAGGCAGAGCGGGTGTATCTCTGATCTATGGTGTTATGGATATTCAGGCATCAGCCGATATAGAGCAAGCAGATAAGCTCATGGATATTTGGCAGTGTCACTTTGCAGGTGGTGGCTTCGTAGGAATTGAATCAGGGGACAACAGAATGTCCGAGCAGAGACTTTCTTATAATGAAGCCATCAAGTCAGCAAAACTGGAAGAGCTTTACCGCAGAGCCTATAAGATTCTTCATAATAATAAGGAATTTCTGCTTGCTGTGCAGCATGGTCTTCTGGAACATGAAACGCTTTTGAACAGCGACCTTGCAAAAATCTGGGAATCCTGTACCTAAACACTATTATTCAAAATGATAAAACGGTCAAGTCCTTCATGGGCTTGACCGTATTTTGCTGTGGAATAGTTGAATTTTATCTTATATAAGAAGCTACAAAAACATAGTCCGTGAGTGAGACGCGCGTGTCGCAAGTGAATTTTTGCAAGCGCCCCCGTAGCACACCCATTCTGAAAATGGGTGTGCCGTGAGAGGGTGCTCGCGGAAATTCGCTTTTGACACAAGCGGCTCACGAGCGGAAAAAATTTATTCCTCTTCCTTTATATATAGGAAGGAACGCAGCATTTGAGAGACCGCTGTTCTTTGAACAGGAGAGAGTTTAACCCATAGATCAAGAATTTCCTTTTGATCGGGGGTTAAGTAAACAGAGTCTTCTTCCTGAAAGAACTGAGAAAGCGAGATACCAAGACCGGAGCAGATTTTCTCAAGAGAAGCTACATTGGGTTGGAGATTCCGTCTGCGCCAGGTAGAAATGGTAGATTGTGTCAGGCCAGAATTCTCTGCGAGGGCATACTCAGACCAGCCACGGGAAAGGCGTTCCCGCTCAATACGGCCTAGGATATCAAATGTGGGCTTCTCTCGTTCCATGGTTCGGCCTCCTTAGATAAATCGTAGTGTGTACTTACGATTTTATTGTGATGAGACTTGACCGATAATTATATAAGTCGTATACTTTTGACAGTATATATCGAAACAAAGGCGAGCATTTTGGAAAATCGACACAGGAATTTCAAAGAAAAAAGAAGATGGACAGATTCTGTCTAACACCCTTGCTATAATGAGAACAAAGGAAGAGCGACCTTCCGTAAAGGATGTAAAGCATTCCGATGAAGTGGAAAGGGAGAATTTTGTAATGGAGAAAACAGAGTTCCTTCCGAATGTTTAGACCGAAGAGAAAAAGGAAAACGCAGAATCTGTCCAGAGCGGCACAGCAGACCCAGATGGACAAGTTTCAGGCAGCGCAGGGACATGGATTTGCCGCAGAGCAGGCGAATAACCTCCATGATATCCTGACCGGTAAGGATGCAAAGATCGTGGGCGGCGATAACGCCAAGGATGGCCCCGACCGCATGGTAAATGGTGTCAACATCCAGACCAAGTATTGCCACGATGCCGCTTCTTCTGTGCAGGCGGCATTTGAGAACGGCTAGTGTCGTTATGTCAATGCCGCCCGGCAGATGAACACGACCCAGACACTGGCAGAAAACCGGCTCCACAAAATGGCAGACGATGAGCACCAGCATCAGCAGAATATGACATCCATCCGGCAGGAGCGTGCCGAGATGAAAGTGATGAAAAATGAACTTGCAGAACTTATGGGAGGTATTGAATTATGAGTACTGAACTGAATGTGATCCCTTCTTCCGCATTGACAGAGCAGGAGCAGGCAGACCTGAACGGCAGCATTGATTCCATCATTGCTGCCTACAAGAACAACCGGCAGGAAATCAACCGCCTTGTTTTTGAGAGCGTTTCCGCCATGACGGACAGCGAGGGCTATGAGCAGGAGCTTTCCAGTCGGAAGGGACTGCGCCGTTTTTGGGGTGCAATTACCGGCAGCAATAAGCGTTTGCAGGATAAGATCAACAGCAACCGTGCAGCAGCACAGTTTGCCGCCCAGACTACCCTGCAGCGGCTTTCGGAACAGAATCTGCTGACCTTTGACCTGATTACTGCTGTCAATAACAAGCTGAATGCTTCCATGACTGCGGTGGAGGGGGAGATCAACCAGATCTATGCGGCGCTGATCCAGTTCTTTAAACAGAATCGCAGTGATATGATCCAGCTGGAAAATCGTGTGGCAAAACTGGAACAAAATGTAAATCTGATCAACTGGCAGAATTCCATTGAGTACCAGATGCTGGATGGTGTGGAGTACGTTGATCTGGACGATGCTTCCAAAATCGTCTGCATGGTGCGTGATTTCTACGATATCACCAGCGGTGAATGGCGCACCTCTGACCTGCTTTTGCTGAAAACAGTCATGAGTACCATTGATATTTCTCCGCGTGGAAACATCCGCTACTATGATTTCATCGTCCGTGTGGCTGGGGATGAAAAGCTGCTGACCAAACTGCTGGGAGGCAAGCACATCCAGCGTTTGCCTGAAACCTATCTGGTGCCGCTGTTGGGCATCAAGAAACTGGAACTACTGGACACCGACGAAGCCTACATTGTGGAAACAGTGGAAAATTTGCTCCAGAGCGCAGGCGTTGTCGCAGACCGTCACAAGCTGGAAAATAATCTGGTGCAGAACTATGTGGCGCAGGAATCGCAGGTGAATCTGGATACCGAGGTCAACAATTATGACCTGACGATGGAAATGCTGTTCAACCTCCGCTACGCCGAGGACTCCGGCCTGTTCTTGGAAGAAGTTGTGCCTGAAGTACGGGAAATGGAACCCGCAGAACAAATCGAAGAAAACGCAGAAGAAGAGTTCCTGAAGGCAAACTTTGAAGATAGCGTTCCGCAGCTGGAAGATCTGTCCGAAAAAGGCTATGCCCGCGCCAATGCAATGCTTTTCTGGGCGTATTATTTTGGGTACGAAGATTACCCCGGCGACCCGCAAAAGGCGTTGGAATATGCGAAAAAAGGTTCTGATGCAGCAGACCCGATCTGCGGCCTGCTGTATGCGGCCTATTCGAATATTTCGCAGGATGAAAAACTTGAACTTCTCCGCAAGGTTCGGGCACAAGTTCGCAAGATGGCGGATGCGAATGACAGTCTGGCAAGGTTAATATTGGGCGTGTGCTATTTCCACGATCAGCAGTATGAGGATGCACAGAAGTATCTTGACCAATACGAAAAGGCTGGCGGGGTACTGGCCTATGAAATGCTTGGACTGATGCAGCAGTATATACAGAAGAATGGAAAGGCCGCCTTGACATATTACGAAAAAGCGGCAAAAAACAAGTTTTATCATGCATATGTTCTGATCGGTGATATGTATTTGAAAGGCTGCACGAACATCGCTGTACTATTCAAAAACCGTTCTTCTGCAATTGAGCAGGATAAATCAAAAGCGCGAGAATACTATAAAAAGGCAGCGGAACATAATCAGGCGGAAGGAGCCTGTAAAATGGCGCGTACTACCTATCTCAGCGATGAGATTGCTCACTGGACAAAAGTGGCAGAAAAACAGGGTTACAAAGAGGGTATGAAGTCGTGGACGAGTGACATTGCAGAATTTAATAAATAAAATAATAAGAAGATAGTCCATCATTGTCCATCTTCGTTGCTATAATGGGGGCAAACAAAGAGGAGGACAAGCCAATGACAGCAGATACCTTAAAAACCACCCGCGTGCTGGAGCTTTACCAAGCCTTTCTTTCCGGCAAGCTCATCAACAAACAGGAAGCCGCAGGGCAGTACCATGTAAATGCCCGCTCCATCCAGCGCGATATTGACAGCATCCGGGATTTTCTGGCAGAACAGTGCGCCAAAGAGGGCATCGTCCGCAGAATCGAGTACGACAAAAAAGAAAATGGCTATCGTCTGGTCACGCAGGAGATCGAGCGGCTTTCCAAAGGTGAAGTGTTGGCCCTATGTAAGATTCTGCTGGAGAGCCGTGCATTCACCAGAGAACAGGTGGAAAAGCAGCTGCAAATCATCCTGAACCTTTGTGTGTCCCAGAAGGAAAAGGCAGAGGTCGAATGGTTTATCAGCAATGAGCTGTTCAACTATCACGACCCGGCTCATGCAGCCGTTGACCCGGACAATCTGTGGATGGCGGCACAGGCCATCCGAAATCAGTCGGTGTTGGAAATCGAGTATCAGAAGCTGAAAGACCATCAGATCGTAAAACGGACGGTTGAGCCGGTGGGGCTGATGTTCTCAGAGTATTATTTCTACCTCATGGGTATCATCACAGACAGTTCCACCAGAGAGACTTTCCATAAAAAGAACGATCCTTATCCCACCATTTACCGGCTTGACAGGATACATTCCATCAGGGAAACGGGCAAGAAGTTCTCTGTACCCTATAAAGACCGCTTCAAAGAGGGCGAGTACAAGAATCGCACCCAGTTTATGTTCGGCGGAGAGCCGCAGACCATCCGCTTCAACTACTATGGGCCATCGGTGGAAGCTGTGCTGGACAAGTTTCCCATGGCAAAAGTCGTGGACAAACAGGATGGCGTATGCTCCATTGAAGCCGAAGTCTTTGGAACAGGCGTGAAAATGTGGCTGCTCAGTCAGGGCAGCAGGGTCAAAGTGACTGCGCCGGAAACGCTGGTGCAGGAGATGAAACAGGAAATTGAAAAGATGGACGATCGGTATTAAGGAGGTTGTCTTACGAACAAGGAGAGCGAATAGAACTAAACTGCGAAATGCACTGAAAGGAACACACTTAGAAAGCAGGAGGTAAAAGAAAATGGCTAAAACTATCAAGTTCAATCTGATCTGTGACAACACACCGGTACGCACGATTGAAGATCTTCAGAACAATTTCTCCATTGAGGATGTGCTGGACTATTACCGCAATGGTCTGCTCTGCCGCTGGCTGAAGGTGCGCGGCTACGAAGAAGAGCTGAAAAAGGTGGAAGAAATCCGTTCGGAAGATTCCATGGGCATCATCAAGGAGTTGATTCGGATCTTTGAGATTCCCTGCGACCCGGCAGAAGTAGAAAAGAGCATTTACATCCTGAAATATAAGGTGGAAAGCGAGAGTGAGAACGAGCAGTACAAACAGGAAGGCTATAAGGTAGAAGGCATCATTGAAGACTATCAGCAGGGATATCGGAGCCTGCTCAATACCATTTTCGAAAACCAAAATGATGCTGCGCAGATCAAGGCGGCTATTCAGGAGATTGTAGAGAAATACAAGTGGGTGCTGCAATATGATTACCGCAGGGTTTTAACGGAATTGATTGACCAGAAGATGCTTCTGGCTGTCATGTGCTTCCTGATGAATGAGCAGGCGCGTGAAGTCTGCTTTGCACCCGACCCGGAGAATCTGACCTTCCCGGCAGGCTCTGACAACGATGTGCTCTATGAAGAAATTAAAATAATGCTGGCACAAAAAGAAATTATGGAAACACTGGGTGACAACCTGAAATCCTTTTCTGGTGTTACGGACGGTTATTGGAAAGATCTGAAGCCGAAGGGACAGAAGTATATGCTGCTCAATATTGGAAATGGCGACTTTGCCCGTTCTGCTGGTGTGATCGGCGGAGATCTTGGCAGTGCTCAGATCAACGGAAAATTCCCCGTTGTAGACGGCATTGACTATAAGAGCAACTCTTCCATGCGCACCATGCTTTACATGGAGGTGTAAGGATGAAACGCAGTGCAGAAAATATCCTGGCTTCCTACATTGACGCGCTGCACCCAATCATTTACATTAACCACTTTGATTTCAAGGTGATCGATGCGGCAATTGCGCACGTTGGGCAGGGTGCAAAATGTGTGGAGTTCAACAATGCGCTTGGACTTGTGGACTTTAAGACCAAAAGCCCTATGAAGGGCTGCTCTCTGGAAGAATTTTTGAAGCTGACCATGGATGATGGTTTTGAGCAGCAGACCTTCCTGATTCTGAAGGATGTCCACCGGGAACTGGATAATCCCAAAGTAATTGCGTACCTGAAACGCATTGCGGAAAACAACCTCTATAACGAGAATTACAGTGCTACGATTTTTATTATCTCTGAAGTGACGGTCATTCCGCGTGAGCTGGAAAATTACATTACGATTTTTGATATCCCGCTGCCGACCATTGACGAAATTCGGGGCATTATTCGTGCGTTCATCACAGATATGGAAATTGAGGTGGATGCTGACACCATTGACGAAATTGCCCTTTCGTTCAAGGGGCTGAACGAGTTCCAGATCCGGCAGATTCTGACGTTGGCGTATCAGGACGGTGGCTGTATCACACGAGGAGATAAGGCTCTGATCCTGAAGGAAAAGGAGCAGTTCATCAAGAAATCCGGCATGTTGGAGATCGTTAACTTCAGTGAAAGCATTGAGGACATCGGTGGTCTGGAAAATCTGAAAGACTGGCTGTACCGCAAGGCGTTTATTTTCCGGGAGCTGGACAAGGCCATCAAGTTCGGTGTGGATGTGCCCAAAGGCATTATGATCATCGGTATGCCGGGCTGTGGTAAGAGCCTGACTGCCAAGGCGACGGCAAGTCTGTTTGAGATTCCGCTGGTGCGTCTGGACGTGGGACGGCTGCTGGGCAAGTATGTGGGTGAATCCGAAGAGAATATGCGGAACGCGCTCAAACTTTCGGAGGCCATCAGCCCGTGTGTGCTCTGGATCGATGAAATTGAAAAAGCCTTTGCCGGTGTCGGCGGCGAGGGCGGCGGCAACGATGTGACTACACGGTTATTTGGTCAGTTCCTGACCTGGATGCAGGAAAAAGAGAACACGGTCTTTATTGTGGCGACCGCAAATGATATCTCCCGTCTGCCGCCGGAATTTCTGCGTAAAGGCCGCTTTGATGAGCTGTTTTTTGTGGATTTGCCCAATGGAACCGAGCGCCGGAAGATTTTGGAAATTCACTTGAAAAAGCGCAAAAAGTGGAATGAGAACATTGATTCCATTGCACTTATCAAAGAAACAGAAGGCTACAATGGCGCAGATCTGGAAGCTGTGGTCAAGGATACCATTGAACGTGCCTTCATCGAGGGCAGAACGACCATTACCACAGCCGATTTGATCCGCTCCATCAAGGACACCAAGTCCATTTCCTGCACACTGAAAGATAAGATCGCCAGCATCCAGAAAACTGTGGAGAAGATCGACATCAAACCTGCCAGTCTGGATGACAAGAAGGAAAAAGAACCGGACCCCTCACAGGTGTATATGAAGGCTGCAAAAGCAAAAGTGTAGCCGAATCCCTTGCGGGCGTGTGCGGAGGCCGCAAAGGTAAAAGCGGAACCGGGAGTAAAAACGGCTGCGAGCGTCACAAGCGCAACTCGCGGGTTATATGCTGATATATTTGGAGTACTGATGGAAGAGCAGAAAGGAAAGCAGCGATGAAAACGGTTGTGCAGCCCTATGATGAAGAAGTGGATGTGACTGTTCTGGAAGTAGATATGCCGGAGCCGGAACTGTTGGAACAGAAAACCGGTTCACCGGAGGTCACACCGGAGGACTGGGAAAAGGTCAAGCCGATCTACACGGATTTTATGCAGAGCTATACCAGCCACCCGGAACAGCCGGTGGAGCAATGGCTGGGTGGAAAGCTGCAGGAATATCTGCCGGAGGAACCTTCGGAAGAGATTCATAAGATGACGGACGAGATCGTTACCACTCTGCACCGGAACGAAGCGATGCACCAGTCCCTGCAGGAGGCTGTTGCCAATGGCCGCAGCAAGGAGAGCTGGTTTGCCGCGCAAACCCAGAAATCGGTTTCGGCAATGTCAACGCAGGAAGCGTCGGTTTATCTGGCTGAGCTGGATAAGGCGCTGGATACAGCTAACGAGCAGCTTTACCACACTATTAACACCAAGGCTGGTGTGCCCAGCCAGAACCCGAATCTGGACGGGTATATTGCGGAACAGTACCATGCACAGACTTTTAACCTGAATGCCGAAGCAACAGGAAGCGAATATCGTGCTAAGGTGCTGGAACCGGATGGTGTTTACGGAAAAAATTCGGTGGATGTCGTCATTGTAGATGGCGAAGGCAAAATCGTCAAGCGGTATCAGTGCAAGTACGGGCAGGATTCCCACGCAACGGGGGAGATGTTTGAAAAAGGGGACTACCGTGGCCAAGGAAAACTGATCCCGGACGGACAGGAAATCGAAAAGAAAGCGTCCAATGTCATTGAAGCGCCGGATGGAACTACCAGCAAGCCTCTGAGTAAGGAAAAAGCCAAGCAGATGCAGGAAGAGGCCCAGAGCGGCAATTGGAGCGAACTGAACTGGAACGAGTATCAGGTCAAGGATCTTGCCATGGGCATCGGCAAACAGGCGGGTGCAGCAGCACTGCAAGGGGCTGTGATCGGTGCAGGTATGACTGTGGCACAGAAGGTCTGGAACGGAGAAGAAATCGACGGGCAGGAAGTGGTGGAGGCTGCTTTGACCGGCGGTGCCGACTTTGGCGTAAAGGCAGCAACGGCAGGTGCGCTGAAAGTGGCTTCAGAAAAAGAGATTCTCTCCGTGATCCCGAAGGGCACGCCCGCAGGCACTTTTGCAAATATCGCATACGTTGCGGTGGAAAATGTAAAGGTGCTGGGCAAGGTTGCCGCTGGGGAGCTTACCCTCCGGGAGGGTTTTGAAAAAATGCAGGAAACCACGGTGTCAACCGTGGCGGGCTTGGCCTCCATGAGCAAAGGTGCAGCGATAGGCGGCGCTGTCGGTCTGGCATTCGGTCCGGTCGGTGCAGCAGTTGGCGGTTTTGTCGGAGGAACCGTTGCCTATATGGCTGGCTCCAAAGTGGGCGAGCTTGCGGTAAAAGGAGCACGGAAGGTTTTTGAAGTCGGAAAAACCGTTGTGAAAAAAGTTGCACAGAAGGCTGCCGATATAGGGTCCCGAGTGCTGGAGCATGTTGGCAATTTAGTCAGTAATTTCGCTGGACTTTTTGGGTTTTAAAAGTTTTTATTGGGGTGTAGATAAAAAATAAACAGTGCGGGGTGACATGATGCCACTCCGCACTGTTTTGTTTAGGTAAAGGACTTGAGCACTTCTTTCAGTGCTTCACGCTGTTCAGGGGACAGACGGGCCAGAAGCTTCAAAAACTCCTGCTGTTCCTCCAAAGTAAGCCTGTTCTCCGGCTCAGAATGATTTTGGTGGTTCATAAAAGATACTTGCTCCTTTCGGCAAATCCTGTTCAGCTATCAGTTCGGCACGGATCTGACGCTTATATTTATAATAGGTATTCCGGGCAAGACCTGTGAGCTTCATGCACTCGGCATCGTCAAGTGTGCCGCCAAAGGTCTTGCAATGGGTGCGGATGATCTGCTTGGCTTCTCTGGCTTTTTTCGTTTCAAATCCAACACCCTTTTTGCGACCAACCTGCTTGCCGTTCAGCCGGGCGGTCAAAAGTCCCTCACGGGTGCGCTGGTGCAGATCGGCAACTTCTTTTTCGGACTGCTCAAAGGCCAGTTTGATCTGCTCCTTTGCCAAGGCCATCAGATACTCGTTGATGCCCTTCAAGATGAAGTCCACATTTGTCCCTGTCATGGCAATGCTGCCGGACAGGGCTTTTTTGTAGGTCTCGGTGTCGATGTGGTGCTCTTTCAAGAACACCAGCCGGATGCCCTTATGATAGAGGTCTTTGTACAGAGCAAAACCTTCTTCTGCATTTCTGGACATCCGGGACACCGAATCGAACACCACCGTATCTCCTGCTTTCAGAACCCGGTAAAGCTTCAGCCACTCCGGGCGAAAGATAGATGTACCGGTGTAGGCTTCCTGCACGATATGGGCAGTCGGGTACTCGGCCTTGATGTTGCGGATCTGACGGTCAATGCTCTGCTTTGCCGTAGAGATGCGGCAATAGCCATAGATGTTCATGCGTCTCCTTTCTGGCGCAAAGATAACGAGCGACATTTTTAAGACTGTGTTTTGCACCTTGAAATGGTTTGAAAACGGCTGATTTTAATACAAAACAGAATATACGGTATTTTTAATACAGTTTTAGTGGGCATAGGCAGTCATAAAATCAGAAATGGTAGTGCACGGTTTGTGATTGGCGGTGTCCTCGCCATCCAAAGGAGCGTAGTTCCAGTCGGTATCCTCGTCAATATATCGCCGCCCATCATCCGGCAGTTCCAGCGGTTCCGCAAGGATGATGGTGCCCCAGTGGTTGACCATCACGAAGGGTGCGATCTCACAAGGGATGCCCCGGCACTCATCATCGTGCCGCACATCGTAGGCATACAGACCAGCAGGAACAGAATCTCGTTTGATGCGGATGCTGGTGAACAGCGCAGGCTTTCCACAAACCGTGATTTCCTCGTAACGTTCGTTCATTGCATTAAAGGTCATAATCTGTCCTCCTTAGATTTCAATGATAAAAGCTCTGAATTTCTCTTTGTAGAAATCCATTGCACTCTGCGGCAGAGAAGTCAGATTCCCTTCGTTGTCACATCCGGCCAGAAATCCCGGCCCGGCAAGAACATCGGCTCCATCCCACAGCGGACGATTGAGCGGCAGACCAAGCAGCTTGCCTTCATCATTGCAGACTAGTGTGACCTCTGAACCGGTGTCACTCAATGTAATGCATTCGATCAGCCCGCCTACAAATTTCTGCATGGCTTCAAGGGTGTTGTCTAGCTCGATTTCCTTTGGCAGCTTCATTGGCAGGAGCGCAAGGACTTTGATTTTTTGTTCTTCCATTGTGTACCTCCAAATAAAAACAGGACAATCCATTTGGACTGTCCTGTAAAAAGTGAAGGGGAGCATCCGAAGATACTCCCCAATAGATAATTATTTTTTCCTTACCATGCAACGCTTTTTGAAGAATGCGATGCCATAGCAGAGGATGTCATCATAGTCATCCCGGAAGTCTGTTGCATACATCCGGTCATTGATCTGCTGAATGGCAGCATCACAGGCATCCGGCAGAGCATCCAGAGTTTTTGCATACTTGGCTTCAAAAATTGCCACACGACCATTGCGGATGTCCTTTACAATAACATCGCTGCGACCCTCGCCATGCTCTTTGTTGGATTCCACCACATAGCCAGCACCAGTAAAGATGCCTGCAAGGAAAGCGTGGTAAAAATCCTCCCGATAGTCATGGTAGCTGATGGTCATGCGCAGCAGCTTGGTCATTTCTTTTGTCAGAGCTTCGCTGTTTCCGCTCCAGACTGCATCAAACAACGGGCTGCGGTTCCACGCCTTTGCACTGTCATCAAACCATTTGCTTACAGTGGTTTCAAAAATTTCCCGAATCTCTGCATTGGGAATCATCAGCGCAGAGCAACCATCCGGCAGTGAATCTGTCAGATTCTTATCCCGCACCTTGGTCAGATAGCCTGTCAGATACAGCACACTCCAAAGATTTTCCTCAGAGGAGTGCAGATAATCGTAGGTCAGGTTTTCTTCAATGTGCTGGACAATGGAGCCGCCAGCCATCAGCGTTTCAAGCTTTGTGGTGATATTGTCGCCTGCATAGTCGATGAAAGAACGGATGATAGCGTTATCACTGGTGTTTTTCCAATAGCTTTTCGGCTTCTGTGCTACACCATATTGGAAATCTCGCAGATAGCTGATCACGTCCCACGGACAATAAATGTCTGCATCGCCAAAATGGTAACCGTCGTACCATGCCTTGATTTCAGCAGACTGCGATTCAAGACCGGCATCTTTCAGCATTTGATCTACATCTGCCTGTGTAAAGCCAAAGGATTCGCTCAGCCGGGGAGAAAGAATCGTGTCCGAAACAAAATTGTTCGTCCCGGTAAAAATGCTTTCTTTGGCAATTTTCAGACAGCCGGTAACAACAGCAAAGTCGAGGGAGATATTGTCTTTGAGCGTGGTGCTCATCATAGCCCGCATCACGTCCAGCATCTGCGAATAATATCCGTTGCTGCTGGCTTTGGCAATGGGAACATCATACTCATCCAGAATGACGACCGCCGACTTTTTAAAATGGATTTCCAGCATCCGGGTCAACAGCAAAAAGCAGCTTTTGGTTTCATCCATGGATGCAGTGCGTCCCAGAATCCGCTTAAAGATGCCCTTGTCATCGTCAGAAATAGCAGCGTCATCCAAAAGAAACTGATAATCCTGAAATGCAAATGCCAGTTTCATGCACAGCATTCCATAGGCACTTTCAAAGGTCAGACCGTCCGTGTCCTTGAAAGAGAAAAATACCACAGGACACTGGTTCATCCATTTTTTGCAAAGTTCTGTGTTTTGGAAAATCGCCAATCCCTCAAACATCTGCTTGCTGTCTTTGGTGATGTCCAGAAAATTTGCGAGAGTGCTCATACCAAGTGATTTTCCGAAACGGCGAGGACGAGTAATCAATGTTACTTCAGCGATACCACCGCTAAGAAGTTCGGAAATCAGATTGGTCTTGTCGATATAATAATACCCGCCTTCTCGAATCTTTTCAAAATTCGAGATTCCAACAGGAAACTGCAAATCTTTCATGCAATGCTCCTTTCCGCTCACAGAGGAGAGCTTTCAGAACTCACTACTGTAAGTGTACCATGAAATATAGAATCATACAAGAATCAAGTGACATCGAAATAGAGCAGTTTTATTATGCTACGTTCAATCTGGTTGCCTTATAGCAGTCTGCGCACATCCCCTCATGGGTGGCTGCAAACTCTGCCGCCTGCATGATAGAACCGTCCTTCAGCTTGACCCTCTTGATAGGCTGGTTGCACCGGGCACAGATGCAGGGCACAGGCGGCTGTTCCTGCTTCGGGCTAGCGGATCTCGGTTTCGGCTGCTTTTGCGGTTCTGCCTCCGGCTGCGGTGCAGCATCTTCCGGCAAATCCTCTCCGGCATAAACGTACAGGCCAAGACCGAACATAGCAAGGTTCTTCACCAAGCACCGCATGATGGCTTTATTCACATCGAACATGGAGGCTGCTTCTACGGTGCGCTCTTCCATGCCGATCTTTTCACGGCGGCGGGTCTGCGGATTGTAGTCCCATTTCGGGGTGGTATAGGTGTAAGGCACAGCTTTCATGGCTTTGTTTGCGCCATCCAGTACAGGCAGCCACATTTCGTGCGAAACGCCCTCTATCGTGACAGTGGTATACACCATGAAGCCGGTTATGGGGTCATAAACATAGGGGAGGCCGTTGAATTTCTTGACCTCATAGCTGGCAGCAGGGTACAGCTTCTTCACCTCTGCCCAGGCATACGCCCAGCTTACATATTTCAGTTCCGTGTTGCCGGACTTTTTGACTTCCAGATGATCTTTGAAGTCGATAGCAAATAATTTTACGAATGGATTTTCCATAAGAATGCCTCCAATTCTGATAAAGAAAAAAGGGCACAACAGCGTCAACTGTTGTGCCCCATGATGTGAAAATTACGGATTGAGCAGAAAATCAATGATGTTTCGATGAATGATTCCGTTTCGGCTTAAATTCGCCAAATCACCACTGATAACATACTTAGGATAGTTGTCGTGCAGTCGCTCAAGATTACCGAACTCCCGTTCTTCATCGGCGGGAGTGATCAGGTAAGCAACCTGAATATAGAGCTTTTCATCTCCACGGTAGCAGATAAAATCAATTTCGGTGTCGTCCAGCTTGCCGACCTGAACTTCATAGCCACGGCTCCGCATTTCCAGATATACGATGTTCTCATACAGCTTGTTGCTGTCAAGCTTTTCGCTTTTCTTGATAACGTTCCGCAGCCCAAGATCGACTGCATAGTACTTTTCTGTGCTGGACAGGAGCGCTTTTCCTTTGATATCATAGCGGCTTGCATTCAGAAGGATAAAGGCTTCCTTGAAATAATCAACGTAGTTCAGTACGGTAGCAGTGGTTGTCTTGATTCCTTCCGAAACCATGCGTCCACTGATATTACGGGCAGAAAACGGATTGCCGATATTATCCAGCAGGAATGCAAGGACATTACGTAATGCGGTCTGTTCGCGAATATTGTGGCGCAGCATGATGTCACGGACAATGATAGCCTCGTAAAGATCGTCCAGATAGGTGGTGATTGAATGATCGTCAGGGAGGAAGAAACGCTGCGGAAAACCGCCGTACTTCAAATAGTCTGCGAAGAGCTTTTCATCCGAAGTATAGGTTCCGTTTTCAATGCATTGCTGTTTTGCTTCGGCCAGCGAAAAGGGGAAAACCTGAATCTGGATGTATCGTCCGGAAAGATAGGTTGCCAGTTCGCCGGAAAGCAGCTTGGAATTGGAGCCGGTCAGGTAAATATCACAATCGAAATCGACACGAAGAGAATTGATTGCAATCTGCCAGCGCTCCACCTCCTGAATCTCATCCAGAAGAATATAGATTTTGCCGGTGCAGCCTTCCGCTTTTTCTGCGATGTAGTCGTAAAGCGTTTCTGCAGTACGGGTGTTGCGGAAGCGCATGGACTCAAAATTGGCCTGAATAATGTTCTGTGCGGGAGTGTTGCGCTGGAGGAGCACATCCTTGATCTGACCGAGAAGGACTGTTTTTCCACAGCGCCGGATTCCAACCAAAACTTTGATCAGATCCTGATCGATAAAAGGAATGATCTTATCCAAATAACTTTTGCGCAGAACCATCGTGCATCACCTCATATTCTTATCTTAGCATACAATTATTGTTGTGTAAACAGTATTGTGCTTTTATATTAAACAAAAATAGCTGAAGCGCGAATTTTGTGTTCCTATAGGCGCACAAAAATTATGCTGCATGGATAATGGTAAACCTGCGGCTGCTTACATTCTTGCTGTACCGATTGAAAATATCGGGCTGTTCTTTCTTCAAACGCTGGGAGTCTACCCGTTTACTTTCGGAGGATACCCACGACACCTTATAGCCCGGTGCTGTGCCATAGGCAGCGTCCTGCATCTCCAACTTCACCTGCTGTTCAATAGAGGCTTTTTCCCGCTCCAGCTGTTCGATCTGATCAGAAAGCTCCTGCCGCTTATCCAACAGGTCTCGGATGGGATTAAGATCGGCTGTTTTGTTTCTATCATCTGCAGAGTACAGCTGATTGATCTGCTGTGTATCCCCCTCGCTTCCGGTAGGTACAGGCGGAATTTCGGGCATCACGTTGTATTTCCAGAAGTGCTCTTCCTTGGCAATGAGGTTGTTCAGAACTTCTTTGTCGGTTGTGATCTTGTGAATCACCAGTTCCTTCCCGAAAATCAGAGCAGCAATGTACCAGCAGTCAAAACCGCTGACAGCCAGATAGTGATTGACCTGAGCCATGTAATGTGCAGGGATTTTTCCATCAGCCCATTTGTCCGCAGAAAACGGCGAGACCGTTTTGCACTCCAACCCGGCTTTCTGCCCAACGATCAGGCGGTCAAAATCTGCCAGAAGCAGCGGATGTTCCTCACTCTGGTAAATGGCATTTGCTCGGCGTACCTTCAGACCGGTGGCCTCGGTGAAGCGTTGTACTACATAATCCTCCAAATCACGGCCCTGCCGCATGGCTTCGTTGTCGATATTTTCAATGGTATCGCTGATTTTATCGTGGTACACCTGAAATGCCGAGCGGTAGGGATTCAGGCCAAGGATAGCCCCGGCATCCGTGCCGGTAATGCCGCATTTGCGGTAACGGAGCCAATCTTCTTTGGGTAAATTCAATGTAGATACAAGCCTTTTCATGCAATGCTCAACCTCTCTTTCATCTGTTCTTCTACAATGGAAAAATCATATTCCACCAAGTCTTTGATAATGGTGGAAAACTCGTCTACCAAGGTACGGTCATCATCCAGCCAGAGGGCATACAGGAAATCCAGAATATTCCGCTGCACCCGGAGATGGTTCCAGAAACGCTCGTCCATCTGCTTTTCGGTGTCCAGCGTAATCAGGGCACTGACGATGGTGCTTTTCATCGTGATCTCATAAGCCATGGTAACGCTGATTTCAGAAGCACTCTTTTCAACGTTGTCAAAGAATTCCGTGAATTCCCTGAAAATGCGGTTATTTACATCATTCATGGCTTGCTCCTTTATGCTGCTGCCAGCACCATCTTGTAGGCTTTGTCGATCATCGGGTTGCCCTCTGCGGTGCGCAGGAACAGGTTCTCGTTGTAGTTTTTGGTCTTGCGGAGAGGGTCTGCGTGGGTAGCAAAATCAGAGACTGCGTTGATAAAGCGCCAACCGTTCTTGCCGACCCATTCCAGATCCGGTGCGTTGTAGTAGCGAGCCTTCAGCTCTTCCTGCAGGCGCAGATTATTCTTCCGCTGGCAATCGGACAGGTCCTCAGAAATCGGGAAAAACTCATTGATGAACTCCTGCACCTTGTGATCGGATAAATCGATGCGAGCCAGCTCTTCGCCACGGTTGCCGAGCTCAACCATATAGTTGCTGGCCAGCTGCAGGGTCTCACGGGCATCCTGCACCCGCAGCAGAACATTTTCGGTGTGGCGTGCAGTCCAGCTGCGCTTTGCTGTATTCAGCGCAAGGTTCAGAGTATTCTGGCAGACCACACGGATTGGAGTCATGGCCACTTTCACACCAGAACTGCCGTCATGACTGTTGAAGATCACAAGATATGGTACTACTTGATCTCCAGCAATAAGATATTTCCTCGGAAGCCTTGCCAACATCCAGACCTTTCTGCCGCCCTGCAGGGAACCGGCAGTTTCATAAGTGACACCTTCACCCAGCAGGTCATCCGTGAACTGAAATGCTTCTTCGTTCTGCACAATGCGGTAGCGGTCGGATACCACACCCAGAACAGCATCATCAGTGCTGCGGACATTTGCGCGATAGCCGGGGATCATAGCACCCGTGCCGGAATAGATATTACGGCTTTCCACCTGCCAATCCAGACCGGCCAGTTCCAAGGCTTCACGGCTTGCAGGGGCATCCATAATGATACGGCCAAGGCCGTGCCAAGGGGTCTCACGGACAGAGAACATCGTTTCAACATTTGCGGGCATAGTAAAATCTCCTTTTCAGTATATTTTGCTCAATCGTTGTTTTCCATTTCTTCAGCGATGCGGACGAGGACTTCCACCAGGACGGTGCCAACCTCTTTGACGATTTCGGACCAAAAGTTCATAATGCTTTCTCCTTTCTGCGCAGCTGCGCTTTAAAATACGATGGTAATAATGATAGTGATGGTGCGGAATAACAAAATGCTCACCTCCAGACATAAAAAAGCCCCTGAGTCTTTCGACTCAGAGGCTTTGGATCATGATTATTATATCTGGGTGAAAAATGGAAATTTGAGAAAGCTAAAGAGAGGGATTTATCATAAAAAATTATAATGCAGGACGAATTTGCGCTAAAAGAAGTTGGTCAGCCGGAAGCCACGGAACAGAATCAAGCTCCTTTTTAGTCAGCCAGCGTGCAGCCTCGGCTTCTTTCAGCACCAGTTCGCCGGAAACCACCTCGCACCAGAAACAGTCCATGGAAAGGTGGAAGGCGGGATAATCGTATTCAATGGTGCCAATCAAATCGCCTACCGCGATCTCAGTATCCAGCTCTTCCCGGATCTCTCGCTTCAGCGCCTGCTGCGGGGTTTCACCCGGCTCGATTTTGCCGCCCGGGAACTCCCATCCGCCCTTGTACTCGCCGTAGCCGCGGGCGGTGGCATAAATTTTATGTTTCGTCTGAATATCGTCGCAGATCACAGCTGCAACAACGCGAACAACCTTCATGATATTCTCCTTTTAACCGACCACCAGCTTGTTGGTCTTTTTGAGGAACTTTGCAGGGATCGGGCGGTCCAGCCGCCATGTGATGTTCATGGGGCGGGAACCCTCGTGCTTCACATAGTTCACCGTGCCCAGATAGGTATACGCTCCTGCACCGCCAAAACGGGCATCTGCCTTGAACTCGCGCACGAACAGCAGCACCCGGCTTCCCTTTGCACGGTGATGGATGTAGCGCTGCCCGGTGGCAGAGTTTTCGGCGGTGGTGCTCTGGCTCTGCCAGTGGAACAGGCTCTCGTTGATGGAATAATCCTTGTACATGGTGGTGGGAGAGTAATCCTTGTCCGCTTTGTTCAGGGTCACAAAGAATACGTCCAGCTGCTTTTCCGGCAGCCACTTCACACCCTCGCGGACGGTAGCAGGCTTCAAAAAGTCCAGTGCTACCAGCAGCTGGTCGCGGGTATAGGTGCAGTGCAGGTCCAGCGGACAGTCAAAGCCCACATCCACCGGTTCGTCAATAAAATCAATGCGGTCATATTGATACTGCAAAAGTGCCTGCAGCTCCCCCAGCAAAACGGGACTGTCTGAGAGAGCATACAGGTTATCGAGAACTTCTTCATCCTCCCAGCTTTCTGCGGTCTTGCCCCAGAGGGTCACATAGAACATTTGCAGCATCCGCTGCTCTACCGGGGGCAGGGCTGCAAAATTGGTGTTGTCCAATTTCGGCAGAAGCCCCAGCAAAAAACGGATCCACCTGCGGGAATCCACGACCGCAAAGCGGGCAAGGGCTTTGGTCATAGTTTCATCCAAAGGCTCTGTAAAATCGGATGCCACCCCTGCGCGGACGCACAGTCTGCTGAAGCAGACCTTTTTGCTGTAAATTGCACGCGGGTCAAGATGATAGTAGTCGAGGAAGTTCCCCAGTGTCAGGGGCAGACCGGTATCCTCGGTAAAGGTAGCCGCCCGCGCCACAAGCCCGGAGGTGCGGTCATAGGAGGCGCTGATATTATCCAGCACATATTTTGCGGCAATTTTTTCCAGCTGAATATAGCAGCCTTTAGGTGCAGAGACAAAGCCCTCTTTGAGCTCCCGGCTGACGCTGCGGGTGGTGTTGGAGAGCAGTGCTGCGAATTTCTCCTCGAAATTATACTTTTTGTTGGCCTGCCCGATGAAATCCAGAACGGTCAGGCAATCCTTGCTTTCTGCCAGACGTAAGCCGCGCCCCAGCTGCTGCAAAAACACGGTCAGCGACTCGGTAGGGCGCAGGAACAGCACCGTGTTCACCTCGGGGATATCCACGCCCTCGTTGTAAATGTCCACCACAAAGAGGAATCGGAGTTCCCCGGAAACCAGCCGCTGCTTTGCAGCGTTGCGCTCCTCGTCAGGAGAATCGCCGGTCAGTGCCATAGATGGAATGCCGTGGGTATTAAAGTAGCGCGCCATAAATTGGGCATGAGCGATGGAAACGCAGAAGCCCAGACCCTTCACCTCGTCGATATCGGTGACATATTTCAGGATGGAGTTCACCACAAGGTCAGCGCGGCGCTCCGCCACCATGCCGCTGAGGGTGTACAGGTTGGACAACTCGTTTTTATCGTAGCCACCGGTGCGCCATTTCAGGCTGCTCAGATCTGCGGTGTCGGTGACGCCGAAATATTGGAAGGGACAAAGCAGTTTCCGGTCAATGGCCTCCGGCAGACGGATCTCGGCGGCAATGCGTCCGCCGAAATAGTCCAGAACGCTTTTGCCGTCCATACGTTCCGGGGTAGCGGTCAGCCCCAGCAGGATCTTCGGCTGGTAATATTCCAGCAGCTTCTGGTAGGTGGGTGCGGCCGCATGGTGGAACTCGTCTACAACGATGTAATCGTAAAAATCCGCTGCCGTTTTGGCGGCAAGCTCCTGCGAATTGAAGGTCTGGATGGAAACAAACAGATGATCAATGCTGTCGGCTCTGTGACTGCCCACATACAGTTCACCGAAATTGGCATCCTTCAGTACCGCCCGGAAGGTGTACAGGCTCTGCTTCAGGATCTCCTCTCGGTGTGCCACAAACAGCAGACGGCAGGGTTGCCCCGGATGCTGTTTGCAGAAGCGCTTGTAATCCAGTGCGGAGATCACAGTTTTGCCGGTGCCGGTAGCGGCCACCACCAAGTTGCGATTATACCCCCGAACGGTGCGCTCGGCATCTAGTCGGTCCAGGATTTCCTGTTGATAGGAATAGGGCAGAATATCCAAGGTGTAGATTCCGCTGTGGTTGGTCTCGCTATATTTTTCGGCTTTCAGAGCACGGGCCAGCCGTTCCCGCTGCCCTTCATCGTAATATTCAAACTCGCTGGAATTCCAGTAGCTTTCAAAAGTGGCTGCGATCTTTTCAATGGTCTCCGGCAGGTCCTTTCGGGTCACCTTGACGTTCCATTCCAGACCGCTGGAAATTGCCGCATTGGACAGGTTGGAGGAGCCTACATACGCCGTAGTAAAGCCGGTGCTCCGGTAAAATACATAGGTCTTTGCGTGCAGGCGGGTACGTTTGGTATCGTAGCTGACCTTGATCTTTGTATTGGGCAGCGCGCGCAGCTCCTCAATGGCTTTTACGTCCGTAGCGCCCATATAAGAGGTGGTGATGATGCGCAGCTCACCGCCGCTTTGCGCAAACTGCCGCAGCTCGTCCATGATGAGGCGCAAGCCGCTCCACTTGATAAAGGAGACCAGCATATCAATGCGGTCGGCGGAGACGATCTCCTTTTTCAGCTCCGTGTACATCTGTGGCTCATGGATAGCACCGGTAAACAGGGAGCTTTGTGCAATGGAGGTCTCCGGGCGGTCAAGGTCTTTTGCGCTTTTTCCTGTAGCAAGGCGCGGGTCATTCTGCTGCAAAAGCGCAAGAAGCTGCTCTGCCCGCTGGTCAACACCGAGCGCGGCAAAGTCAGCTTCCTGTGTGGTGTTCTGGATGGTGGTCACGATCTGGTTTGCCAGCTGGATCTGCGCCTCGATGCCGCCGCCGTTATCCTGTACGTTCTCAAGACCCTTCTGCACCACATCGGCCAAATACTGCGCCAGCACTTTGGCAGCCTCCGCTGTGTCGATGGGCGCAGTGGACTTGCGGGCTTCCGGGATCTCTGCAAGCTCGCGGTTCAGCGCGTTGTTGATGACCTGTTCGTACAGTCCGGGGTGGAGCATAGGTGCACTTCCTTATCGTTTTCTTTTATTATAGCGCCCGTTAGAAGAATATTCAATGATCGAGGATAAACCGCATCTGATTGAAAAAGAAGTTTTTGATCTCAGAAAATATATTGTATCTGCATTGCTTTTATTAAAAATAATAGAGATCGTGATAACCATTTATATGGTGCTACAATAAAAAGAGACTGATGCAGTGCAACAGTCTCTCGATAGCAATGAGGCTTATATAACGGGTGTTTTTTTATAAAAATCCGTAGCAGCGCCTCCCATTCCAAGAGTGGTTTTGATGCCAACTCCGCCATGGGATGCAAAAGAGAGCAACGCGTTCCAAAGTTCCAGAAGCGGCGGCGCAAGGTGTGCCTCGATGGTCACATTGCCTTGAAAGGCTGGAATGCGCGTTTCTTTCAGCAGATAACGTGTGGTATGGAGATTATAATCCACAATATGAAGCCCTTGCTGTAAAGCCTGTAGTGCATCAGAATCGATAAGGGCATATTCTGGAAAGGCAGCGTTCCAATGCGCAATCAGGCTTTGCAAAAGCAGAGTTTCCTGCGGGAAAATAGTATAGCGGCCGGACTGCTTGAAGGCGCAAGGCGACAGAAAAGCAATTTTGGCACGGGTTTCGCTGCAGGAGCGCCCGGAACGGATTAGCTCTTCAGCGGAGATTGCCGGAAAGGTGCGGACCTCTGAAACTGGGAGCGTTAATTCATGCAGAGGGATTTCCTTTGCAGATTCCAAAACGGGAAAAACTACCTGTCGAGCAGCGTCATTTAGCAGGTTGACCGTCCAGATCAAAGACTGCTTTTCCGGCGAAAAACATAGAAAATGCGCAATGGGGTGTTCCCCTTGCAGATGCATCTGCTCTCCAAATTCAGAAGAAATCTGTGACATCAGCCAGCCATACAGACGATAGGACCACGACTGTGGGATCCGCACATCATTGGGCGGAGATAAAACCAGTTGAATCTGCTGGATCATAAGATACTCACCCCGCAATATCCATAGGGATAAAGCCGACCACGAAAGCGAGCATATTTCATGGTGTGCGGGGAAATGCCATTTTCGGCGTCACGCTCATGCTTATGTTTACGGAACATCTGAGCCATTTGCTCTGCTGTCCAGCGCAAACCTTCTTTTTCACCCAGATAGGGATATGCCAGCGACTTGGCAAAGAACCCGGAGCCGCCGCCCAGGATCAGGTGTGGCTGCTGCGGCAGGTTGACGGCACCACGCGGCAGGGTAAAATGCCGAGCGTAGGTCTGCTGATAGTATGCATCGAACTGTTGGATGGCTTCCAGCAGAGAGTCTTTTGTAATGCGGCCCTTCAGCACAGACTGATCCAGGGTCAGCTTGAACCGGATGGCTGTGCCCGGTGCGACACATTCCCGGCAGAGGTTGATGCTGTGGGTTCCGCCATCTGTGGCGGAGTCTGTTTTTCCGGCCAGCATCATGCAGTTGTCCGGGATTGAGAGGCTGTCGGAAACCTGAATGCCACGGAAAATGCTGTTGACGGCGTCCGGAGCGATGCTTCCATCTTTCAGAGTGCGCAGATGCAGCTGGTTGACATATTTCTCTTCCGGAAAGGTGGCCCGGCGGTTTTGTGCAAGGCTGTGTCCGGTGCTGCGGTCAGCCAATATCGCACTCAGCAGCCATGCGGTACGCAGCGCACCCTTGATGCTGCTGCCGGGAATGTAGGCATGGCCCTGCGCATCACGCTGGAAAGCATGGATCTCTTTCAGCGAGTGCTCAGCATCCAGCGCATCTCCCACCTCGATCTGATAGCGCGTCAGCGTTTTCAGTTCTGCATCGGAAATGCCGCAGTCTTTGGTCAGAAAGGCCCAGAGATTGGACTGCTCGCTAAGCATAAACTGTCCGTACTTGTCCACCAGATCGTGCTCGACTAGAAAACTGAAAAATTTTTGCTCGTCCAGAAAGGAGACTTTACCATTGCGGGTATTGTACATGTATTCTTTTTTGGTATAGCTGCTGCCGTTGCCAACAAACAGAGGTGCCCATACATTCAGAGTAAGGTCAAAGATCTGAAGATGATCCTGCTGAATCATAATGTCACCCCCATAAAGATTGGCTTGGAATAGCGGTATACCGGATGCACATCCGACAAACCAACATCATACAAAGCACCTTGATAACGATTTTGCAGGACAGACCCTGCCGAAAGGGCATACTGCGTTTTTTTCTTCAGTGGAGTTTCCACACGATCGGAGGCCATAAATCCGCTGCGGCGCACCAGCTGGAAGGAGGCACCCTCTAATGCATTATCCAGTTCATCTGCCTGCGGCAGGCTGGTGCTCAGCAGCAGATAAGGAGCATGCTCGGCAGAAAGAGCGTGATACATCCACTCCGTCTGCTCGTCAAAAGGTTCGTTCAGATAAATCTTGTCTACAACATGGAACTTTCCATAACCAGAGCTGACTTTACCGCCGATGCCGGTAGCGCCCAGCCAATCCAGCAAATACTCCAGATCTTCATCCTGACCATCTTCGGTAAATCCGCAGATGAAATACAGTCCGCAGTCCGGCGCAAAACGGAACAGTCCAACCTGATACGGCATGGTATCCCCCTGCATGGGAACAGCTGCCTTGGTCTGCTCATAGTGGGTGCCAAAACTTTCCGGTTGCTCGTCAGGGATAAAATGACCTTCATGCAGGCTTCTGGCGTAGCGGTCGAATTCCAACACAGGGATCCAGGCTAGCTTTTTTATCTTTTTACGCAGGGTGGTTTCCACTTCCTCAGTGGATTCCGATGCGGCAATGGGCTTTGGCAGGTAGAAGGTTTCACCGTACCAGGGCATTGTATCGCTGAGCAGGAATTTTCCCTGCCGGACCTGCGCACAAAGTTGTTCCAGAGCTTCTTCTCCGTGCTGGACGAGGGTCTCATGGCAGAGGGCAGAAAACAGGGTATCTGCCCGCAGGGTTTCTTCGGAGGTATAAAGCGACAATGCAGAGTCGGCCCCTCCAAAATGAACAGCTGTGTCAAACTGAAGCTTAAACAGAAAATAGTTCATAACTATCCACCTCATCAAAGAGGGATTTCAGGTGGCTGAGATCCACCTGCGCGCCATAGCCTTCCAGCGCAAAGTTTTTCAGGCTGACACGGCCGCTGCCGCGGGAACCATGGCCGCCCAGATAATCCATCTGCAGCAGCTTCATGCCTTTGGCCAGAAGAGAAAGATCTTCCTCGACCTGTGCCGGGTCGGTTACATCGTAAACGATGCTGACACCGAACTTTGCACCGGCGATCACACGCTCAATTTGGCGAGGATTGGCCACAGAGTTGGCACGGGAAATTACATTCTCGGTCTTGACCTCGGTCACACCCACATTGGAAAGCTCTTTTGCATTGGACAAAAAGGCATCCGCAAACTGCAGGCGGGAACGACGCACCGGTTCCGAGGAACCGAACAGGCGCAGAATGCGCTCGTCGTCCTTGTCGAAAGCAGGCATGTTCTCAATATCCTGACAGGTGCTGCGGGCCAGCAGGGTACGCAGTTTGCCTTTCAGACTGCTGCCGGGTACGATGGGGTAACCGGTATAGGGGTCACGCACCACCGGGCTGTCCACAGCACCAATGGCAGAAAAGGCAGAGGAACCGCCGATGTGCATACCGGTGCGCACTTCCAGATCGCACCGGATCAGAATTTTTCCATACATAATTACCCCTCCTTGCCGCCAAAGTAGCGGTGGAAAGCGACCAGCGCTTCCATGTAGTGTGCAAAGCGGATCAGGTCCGCACGGTCGGTGGAAATGCCCTTGAGGTATTCCAGCAGGTTCGTCTGTGCCACAAAGCTTTTTACGGTGTCATCACGGCCGCACTCATAAGCCACCCGGACCCGCATCAGGTTGAGCTTCACGATGCTTTCGGGCAGAAGCTTTTCATCGGTGCGGATGTTTTCCGTATTAAAGATATCGGTCACAAGGCTCAACAGGTTGCGAATTTTGCTGGTGGTCACGGTCTTGCCGCCGCTCATAAGGCTGCGCATAATACGCTCGGCTTCGTCTACATAATCTTCCGGCACCTTTTTCGGCGTGATCTCCGGCAGCAGCTCTTTCTGCTGCCCATAGCTGCTACGGCTGTTATAGCTGCCGGAACTGCTGCGGTTTCCGTTGTAGCTGTTGCTATATCCGCTCCGGTTATTGTTATAGCCACCGCCGCCATAGCTGCGGCCATTATCATTCCATCCTGCCATCTGTGTCGCCACCCTTTCTGTTCTGATAGACATAAATATAAATTGCGGTGATGAGCTGGTGACGCTGTACGGCATCCAATGCCCAATCCATCATGTTGTGAGAGAATTGCTCGTAAAGTTTATAATCTGGTGCATTCTTTTTGGGGGAAAGCCGCGCCAGCAGGTAAGCGTACCGTGCAAGGTTGATGCGGTCGTTTTCTGCTTCCCGCAGCAGCGCCAGCAGGTTGTAGAGCATGGCGTTTCCATGCTCGGCGTTATCCTTGCCGAAGAAGCTTTGCAGGCAGCCGACCTTTTCGGTCAGGACCTTTGTACGGAATACATCCCACGTATAGATATGTCCCTGCTCCGGCTGCACCAGCAGATTGCCCTTTGCATCCCGGACTGCTTTGCGCTCCGGCGTAAACAGTGCCACTGCATTTTTGCCGGGCAGATGCTTGGCGGATTCTTCCAGCGCGGCAGTTTCCTCGGCGGAAAGCCGGATGGGGTAATGGTCATCAAAGATGCCGATGCCTGCGCTGAGGGTCAGTGCACCGCAGGAGAATGCAGTGAAATTACGCTGGATGCGCTGTGCTGCTTCCAGAACATCGTTCCATGCGCCCACAAGGAACACATCGTCGCCGCCGGCGTAGACGATGCTTACATGCAAGCTGTCCAGAATGCCGTTGATGTAGCACTTGAAAAACAGTGACATCTGCCGGGAGAACGCCGAGGTGCGGGACAGGGTAACATAGTGCATCCGTTTGACCGGGTCTTTCTCGTTTTCCTGCTCGAAACCGGAGATGAAGGCATGGCCGAGGTTATCCACATCCATACGGCAGACCGCAATGCGGCGCACGCCCTCGGACTGCCCGGCCAGTTCTTCCATGCTGTTGCTGGCGGCGTAATCGCCAACATACAGGTTGGTGCTGTAAGTAAGGCCGGTGAACGGTGCATTTTTGGTATATACACGCACGACCGGCTCGCCGGAAGCCAGCCGTTTGCGGGCAGAGAGCTGATCCGTCAGGGACAGATACTCGCTGCCGCCGTCCAGTGCAGGCAGCGTATAGTCATCGGCAGCCGAGGGCTGACGGCTTACCACCAGAACGCGCGTGTTCTGGATCTTAATGGAAAGATCTACGAACAGTTTGCACCAAGGGCAGAGATCATCCTTCAGGTTGGCACTGGTGCCGCACACCTTGCATTCCCGGCCATCCGGGTAAGCGGCGGTACTGTTCAGCAGCCGCAGATCTTCGGCGGTGTAGCGGTGGAATTTGTGCTGCTCCAGCAGACGGTTCACCCGGCGGAACAGCTCTTTGTAGGGGCTTTTTTCAGCCGGGGTATTGGTCAGGTCGTTGCCGGAGCAGGGCGTCCATGCGTTGGCCAGAAACAGCTGGGTGCCGAACTGCTGCTGCAGCCAGCGGTTGAACTGCCGGTTCCACCGGGTCAGGGTATCGGCCACAGCGGCAGTGTTGGGCAGCAGCACATAGCAGTGCCCGCCGCCGCTGTAAATCAAGTTGGCGCGGGACACGCCGCACCCGGCCAGAAGCTCGTCCAGATAGTGCTCCATGAGCAGCTCCAGAAAGAACGACCGGCTGCGCAGGGAGCGCAGGGCGTTTTCGGTATGGACGGTATAAAGAAACTTCTGGATGCGGGAAAAATCAGCGGTATAGAGCAGAAAAGCGTCCTTCTGGCAAAAATCCTTCTCCTGCTCAAAAAGTGCCTTGCGCAGGTCGGTGATGTTGTTTGCCTGCACATATTCGCTGATGCACGCCGCAATGGCTGCGGTGGTCTTGGCGTGGTCAAACAGAGAGACATCCGGGCTTTCGCCGGTAAAGGTGCTGGACGGAAAACAACTGAACTGCGTTTCCAGCAGACCCAGCAGAGAGTTGATCCACTCCGGCTGCGGCTGCAGATCCGGCAGGCACTCGCTCAGCTTGCGCACGGCATCTGCATAGACGGAAGCGGAGAGCGGCTGCTGCGGCCGTGGCAGCTTCAGACTGCCGTCCTGCGGCTGCGCAGGCATCATCCAGCCGGGGTGGGAACCGTTCAGGTGGGTGAACACCGAGTCCAGTGGAAGATCCCGCCGGAAGGAACTGCTTTCGCCTTCGACCTCCCGGCGGTCTGCGGCGGCAGAAAGATCATCTGCCAGATAAACGATATAGGCCGGGGAATCGGCCGGCAGAGCCTTTGCTGCACCGCGCAGCGCGGCGGCGTGGTGGTAGCGCACACAGTCCAGAACCGGTGCCCAGCCTGCACCGGGCAAAACGCCGTGCAAAAATTGGTAGCCCTGTTCACTGTGGCTGCCGCGCTGCCCACCGGCACGGTACACCGCTTTGCCGGTGTCGTGCAGCAGCCCGCCATAGGTGGAATGCAGGGTGAGAACGTTCAAAATACCATCTCCTTTACGGATTGTGGAACAATTGCACAATAAACGGAAAGCGTATTTGTTAATTTTGTAAGAGATGCTTGGAATTGGCTTTATTATAGCACATTTTGTCGCCATGCAAAAGCCGCAGCAGAGAAAATATCACAGCAGCTGCAATCGTTCCGTTCATACAGGGACAGCCCACGGAAAACAAAGAGTTAAGGTTTGCAAAAGAAAAACTCCGCATCTTTTGGTGCGGAGTTTTTTGTCCCCTTACGGGGATGGTACCAAAATGGCAATGGAGAACCAATTTGTGTATAAGTTTTCGCCCCCTTGCGGGGATTGTACTAAGAGCTGTGCTATCTGGCTGGACGGGCGTTTGTTTTCGCCCCCTTACGGGGATGGTACCAAATCGGAAGATACTTTAAATTAAAAGAGTTCGTTTTCGCCCCCTTACGGGGATGGTACCGCACCGGAACGAAGTGTGCAATTTGCGGAGAGGTTTTCGCCCCCTTACGGGGATGGTACCAGAAAGAACGTCAAGGACGTTATCGTGAAACGGTTTTCGCCCCCTTACGGGGATAAGTTGAAATCGGATACTATTGAAAGACTTTCAACAAGTCCGCGCTTTCGTCCCCTTGCGGGGCAGCCTCATTATACCATGGCGGCGGACAAATTGAAATCCCTTTTAAGGGCGAGCCATAGCGGCGGAAGCCTGCAAAGGCGAAGATGCTGCGCTTCAGGGTGCTGCCGTCCGGGTAGGTGGTCTCCTGGCTCTTGCGGCGGGAGCAGGCGGCCAGCGTGGGGATGCCCGCGGCTTCCAGACGCTGGACTACCCGGTACACAAAGGTGCACTCGCCCTGACAGAGCACGGCATCCGGGTCAAGGTGCAGGATGTGGTCGGCATATACCGCGGCAAGGGAGTCCAGCACGGCCTCGTTGGTGGCGGGGTCGATGGCTGGGAAGGCAAGGTCGATCACCTTGCCGTAGACCTGCGCCGCAGCCTTTTGCTCGGCACTCCACTGAGTGGACGGATGATTGGTAAAGTTGATGAACATAGGGCATTCCTCCTTGACATTGCAAAGAAAAAAAGCCCATGGAATGCGGATAGTTAAGCAAGAAACTTGAAATTACTTTTCTTGCGTTGGTTTGCCCCCTTACGGGGATTGTACTTACAGCACGGCAGGTTCCAGTGGCGATTACAGGTTTTCGCCCCCTTACGGGGATTGTACTTCTACCATGCGCCGTTGGAAAATAAAATACAGGCTTTCGCCCCCTTACGGGGATTGTACACGCCGTGCTTTTCAAGGATCATCTCAAGATCGGTTTTCGCCCCCTTACGGGGATCGTACGCGAAAGTATTATATCACCCGCAAGTCCGCTGTGTTTTCGTCCCCTTACGGGGATGGTATACGTCCGCTGTTCGGTAACACGAAGGCAACAAAGTTTTCGCCCCCTTACGGGGATGGTACTGTGGCACGTTCTGACAAGTGGCGCACATTTAGGTTTTCGTCCCCTTGCGGGGATCGTACTGATGATGCTTTCTCTGCGCCCCTGTGCGGCCTGTTTTCGCCCCCTTGAGGGGATTGCATCCGAATGACAACGCCTAAATATCCAGTTATGGAGCTTTCGTCCCCTTATGGGGATTGTACCTTTTTCGTGCCTGCACGACTGCTGTGGAAGCAGCTTTCGCCCCCTTACGGGGATCGTACCGCGTATATGGATTTTTACTTTTTCTTCGTACCGTTTTCGCCCCCTTACGGGGATCGTACGAAGTGTCCGCTATCACCAAAAAGTCCCTTGAGTTTTCGCCCCCTTACGGGGATTGTCCTGATTTTAGCTGTTTGCGCAACATTCGGCTTTGGGTTTTCGCCCCCTTACGGGGATCGTACTGAATCTCACCAATCAAAGTCTTGATGGACTTGGTTTTCGCCCCCTTACGGGGATCGTACCCTAAATATATCACAAAACACCGCAAAACTGAAGAGCCGGATGGCTAGAAAATATTCACTTTATTACAATGATGTGCTTTTGTGCTGAAAAGAACAGACACAAATTCGTTTGGCCTGCCTTGTGCGCGGGGCAGTTTCATGATATGATGCAGATAATGGATCTTATAAAAAGGAGTGTTGCCCTGTGCTGAAGACTTATATCACCACCGTGCCTTTGCAGGGAAAGCTGGACCCCATGTTCTATCAGCGGGACCATGTAACCCCGCCAGTGGCTACCTGTTTTCCCATCGTGCAGGTGATGCGGGATACCCTTGAACCCGGGGACACGGTGCAGCTGCTGGCCATCCGGCAGGAAAATGCCGATACCGCCCGCAATTATCAGCGCCTGCTGGAAGAACTGGCACAGCTGGGAATTGCGGGACATCAGGTGCGGCAGATCCACCTGCCCGAGGATCAGTGTCCGGAAACACTGATCGGCCTGTGCCGGGATCTGGTGGATGCCCTGCCGCAGGTCACCCGGGTGTATGCCTGCATCACCTACGGCTCCAAGAGCATCCCGGTGGTCACGCTGACGGCGTTGACCTGCGCCGAAGCTACCCATACGGAGCTGGAAGTAGGCGGTGTGTATTATGGCGAGGTCAAGCGGGAAAACGGACAGGTGCTCAGTGCGCGGCTTTACGATATGGCAGCGCTGTATCAGCTTGCCGGGCTGGTAGGCACCATGCGTGACAGCAAGACCGCCGAACAAGTGTTCCGTCAGCTGATCTGGATGAACCAGCGCCGGGAGGGCTGAGCAGCTATGAATGAAGTAAAAACATGGGCGGACATTGACGCTTCGCCGCTGCTGCAGCTGCCGCCGGAGGAACGCGAAAGACTGAAAGAGACCAAGGACGAGCGATTCCGCACTTTCTGGGCGGACTGCTTTACTGCTGCCCTGAAGCCCGGTGAAAAAGGAGAAAAACTGAACGGTGACGATTTCTGCGAGGCATTTGTAAAGGCTTTTGTTCAATGGGAACCGAAACCCGGGCAGACCTTCAGTATGTATCTGCGCACCGCTGTCCGTCATGCAAAGGCACACGACCAGCAGCAGGAAGAAATGGCAGTGACGGGCTTCGGACGCGAGACGAACCGCAAAATCAAAAAAGCGCTGGAGTACATGGAGAAGAACGGAATTACAGAGAGTATGCTCTGTCGTGACCCGGAAAAAGAACAGGTGATCGCCGATATTGTCGGGGTGGGTGTAAAGACCCTGCGGGAAGCACTGCGCAGTAAGCAGTCGGTGCTCAGTCTGGACGACACTGGCGGAGAGGATTCGGCGCTAGGTGACCGGGTGGTTTCCCAAGAAAAAAGCGTGGAAGAGCAGGCGGAGCAGAGCAGTGAAATGCTGGCATGGCTGCACCGCGGCATAGGGCTGATGAACCTGCAGCAGAAGGAAAAATACGGTAAGACAGCTGGCCCGTTGTGGAGCAGCGTGCTGATGGGCTTTCTGCGCAACAATGACGCGCTGGACCCGGCAGAGGATGCGCCCGCGCGGCTGGCAAACTGCGATGATCTGCGTCCGCTGGAACAGGACAACTGTCTGTGGGATATCCTGTTGCTGCACCGGTATGTGGAGTTTACGGTTCAGCCGCCCTATGCACCCAAGGCGCTGGAATGTGCTGCCGTCCATGCGCTGCTGGAGCCGGGGCGCAACCCGGCGCAGGATAAGACCGTGGCGGAGTTTCTCGGCGTGAGCAAGGCGGCTGTATCGCAGCGGCGCAAAACATGGCAGCAGAGGCTGATGCAGATGCAGGCGGAACAGGAGGAGGTATAAGATGGAACGCAGTGTATTGCTTTTATATATGAGCCCCTTCGGCAAAAATCCGAACATTCATACCCAGACCAATGAAGCGGCAATTTTGGAGCTGAAAAAGCACAAGGAAGGGCCGGACTGTATTCTGGCACTGTGCAGTGAGCTGGTGCGCACCAGCCCTACCGTGCATCTGCTGGACGGGAAAACCTGCACCACCGTGGAGTATTTCCGGGATGTATTCCTGCCTTCGGCGGGCATTCCGGCAGAGCGGCTTGTAGTGATCCCGGTGCCGGACAGCATGGACGACAAGGCGCAGTTCCGGGCAATCTCTCTGCTGCTGGGAAAAATTGAAGCGGAAGATACCCTATCCATTGATCTTTCCGGCGGCATGCGGGACACGGCGATGCTTCTGGTAACGGCAGCGCGCTGTATGCGCGACCTGCGCAGTGTGGAGACCCGCAGGGTGATCTATTCCGAACTGCTTCCAGATGGTACTTCCCGCATCCATGACAGCAGTCAGCTGTACAGCCTGTTCGACCTCATCACGGCGATGGACGAGTTCTTTTCCACCGGCACTGCACAGAAGCTGAAAGGCTACCTGTGGAGCGAGGGCGAGAGCGACCCGGCTCTGCACACCCTGCTGGCCCGCATCAACCAGTTCTCGGATGATCTGGCGCTGTGCCGGGTGCAGGCGCTGAATGAAGACCTGAGCCAGATCGCACAGGCACTGCAGGCACCGCCCAAGGAGAGCAAAAATCTGACCAGCTTGTTCTTCCACCTGCTGAATGACCGCTTCCGCACAGAATTTGAAGGTCTGCTGGCTTCCCCCAAAAACAATCTTCCTGCGCTGGTAAGCTGGTGCGCAGAACACAGCATGTATCAGCAGGCGCTGACATTGCTGTGCGAGCAGATGCCGGCCTATGTCTGCCGTCATCTTTTTGTGCAGCCTACAGAAACTGGCTGGGCATATCTGGCGGCACAGAATCAGAATAAGGGCAAGGCGTGGGTATATCCGCTGTTCCACTTCCATTTCTGCCGCCTGACTTTGATGCAAAAGGAGTATCCCTATACAACGGATCTGCGCCTGACCCACAGCAAGGACGATGCAGATGGCAATATGTTGTTTGGCGTGGCAAATTCGAAAGAAATGCACGCCTATATGGATACGATTCTCGCTTCCGGTCAGTTGGTGATCGACCCGGATGTCCGGTGGCAGATCGAGGATGCGGCACTGTTCTACCAGCGCGTGATGCAGTACCGCAACCAAATCAACCATGCCAGTGATACGGCTTTTGGTCTGCAGAGCGACCGTATTCTTCCGCTGGACACGGCCCATATTGAGCAGACCCTGCAGGATGTGGCTGACTATCTGCAGGAGATCCGCCCCATGAAGCCGGATGTTCCGGAAGGCGTCAAGGCGCTACCTGTTACAAAGACGATTCCGGCAGGCGCAGCTCCCAACCTGTAAAATAGAATATAAGAAAAAGCAAAGCACCTCCGCTGCTGGCAAACGCCAGTGGCAGAGGTGCTTTTTTGTCCCCTTGCGGGGATAAATTGCAATGTTGCCGTTTGAGCGTTTGCCCCGTGTGTGGTAAGTTTCCGTCCCCTTACGGGGATGGTACCAACATTACAACGGTTGACAGCCGGTCTGACCAGTTTTCGCCCCCTTACGGGGATGGTACTTACGTGTGATTGATATGTCGTTGGGATACACCGTTTTCGCCCCCTTACGGGGATGGTACTATAGCTACCATATGCGAGGGATGGCGGCAGATATGTTTTCGTCCCCTTGCGGGGATAAATTGCAATCGGGCAGTGGCGTAATAGCGGCAAGGGCCGCTTGTTTTCGTCCCCTTACGGGGATAAATTGCAATGTTTGCGTATGCGTATGTACCACGAAACATTTTACACGTTTCCGTCCCCTTGCGGGGATAAATTGCAATTCGATGTGTTTCCGCTTGATGAATCGTGCTTTCCGTTTCCGTCCCCTTGCGGGGAACTCATTGGATATCAAGAAGCATGGGCAGACTACCGATGGTTTCCGTCCCCTTACGGAGTATAAATTTACTATACCACACATTGAGTCAAAAGAAAAGAACCATACACCGGAGAAGCGCGGATGGAGTAGAAATGATAAGCCATAAAGATCACCTCGATTCGGCAGAAGGGGCGTCAAAGCCCTCAATGGGCAGACCGAGGAAATACTCCTCGATGCGGTCCCAGAGCTGCTCGCTGGAAAAGCCGCTGGTGAACAGCCAACTCATCAGCCGCACAGCATCGGTGTGGCGCTGGGCAATGCGCTCCAGCAGGTGGTTGCGGTAAAAGCCGCGGTCAGCCAGCTCCAGGGTCTGGGTCTGGTTGATATAGAGGTACAGACGGCTGTTGGAGCCGCCCAGCAGGGCAAAGTGGAGCAGGTCCAGTTCCTCCAGCACGCCCAGAGCCGGGGTCAGACGCTCGCTGCTCTGGGCAGAATCGTTCACCGGCAGATAGCGGCAGGTCTCGCCGCCGTGCAGAACAGCAAAGCTCTGCTCCAGCCAGTGGAAAAACTCGCTGATGAACGGGTCCACGACGCTGTACTCTGCGCCTTCCTGCGTGGTGCCGCGGCGCAGCACACGGGTGCGCTGCAGGCGGGGTGAATGCTGCTGCCAGGACTGCACAGCCGCCAGCACTACGCGCACTGCACTGGTGGTACGGGTGCTGCTCAGGCCTGTGGCCTGCGCCAGCCGGGCGGCGGCATCCCGGTCGTAGAGATACTGGCCGCTGCGGGCAGCCTCGAAGAAGATCTCCTTCAGGGCGCGCAGCAGTACGGAAAAACGGGCATCCGCATTGGCGTGCCACTCCAGCGTCAGCTGCATGGCGGGGGTCAGGCGCAGCTGGGCATTCAGCGGCAGCTTGTCGCTGTGGGTGTACAGCAGGTACTTGAACTGCGGGAAGGAAAAATCGTTCTGCCAGCGGCTGCTCCACAGGCGGGCAAGGTCTACGTCGTAGACCCCGGCGGCCTCATCCTGCAGGGTGGCAGCACCGGTACAGATGCGGTTGACTGCGGCGGCATCGGCGCTGCTGAGCAGGAAATACCCGTGGGTGAACAGAGGCGAGGGCCGCATGATGAAGGGCGCATAGCCGCGTGCTTCGCTGTCCTTCTGGATCAGCAGCATGGCGGTCTTGACCTTGGCCAGCGGGTCCTGCTGGTGCTCGCCGTTAGGGCTGGCAAAGATGTAGGCGAAGCTCTCGGCGTCCACCAGAAGCTCGTTGCGGTGCTTGGTGGCAGTGGCCGGCTGGCTGGCGCGGTGCTGGCGGTACAGCTGCAGCACCTTGCGCATCACCTGCACCAGCTGCCAGGGCTGAATGCTGGAAAGGCCGTGCAGGCGGTTGATGTGCTTGAAGTCGTTGGCCATGTGCTCGTACACGGCACGGCCATGGATCTCCGGGTCACGAGCGGCGCGGCCGATCTCCTGCGTGTAATCACACAGGTTACCGGTGGGGGCAAAGTGCAGCACAAGGGCAATGTCCGGGATGTCGATGCCCATGCCAAAGGCCTTGGTGGCCAGCATGATCCGGCGCTTGCCGCTGCGGAAATCCTCCAGATTTTCCGCTTTGGCTTCGCCGGAAAGCTGCGCGTGGTAGCGGGTCACAGCATTGCCCAGACGCTGTGCAAGGCAATGGGTGTAGAAGCGCTCCAGCAGGCTGACGGTGGGAAAGTAGATCAGGGTCTTCTGCCCCTGCTCCAGTGCGGCGGTGATCTGCCCGGTCAGAGCCTGAAACTTGTCCAGCTCGTACTCCCGGCGGCCGGTCACGCGGGGAACCTCCCGGATGCACAGCTCGATGTTGCGGCGGCGCACGCAGCCCAGATAAACGATGGGGTCCGGCGACATGTGCAGGCTGCGCAGGGTCTCGCGGTACATATCCTCCTCGCCGCCATAGGTGGCCGTGGCCGTAAAGGTGGCGGTGACAAAGGCATGCTGGTGCGGACCGTTCAGCTGCTGTTTGCGCAGCTTGTTCACGTAGTCACCCAGAAACCAGTAGTCCGGGCGGAACTGCTTGCCCCAGGTGGTCACAATATGGGCCTCGTCCACGATCAGCAGGCCGATGGCACGGTCACCGATCAGGTCAGAGATATCGCTGCGGCTCAGCAGGGACTCCGGCGAAAGATACAGGATGTCGCAGCGGCCTTCCTGCACCTCCTGCGCAATGGCCTTCTTGACCATGGGCGGGATGTCGGAGTTGATGGTGCGGGCTTTGGCGTAGCGGTGCTTCTCCATGCCCTGTACCTGATCGTTCATCAGGCCGATCAGCGGCGAGATCACCAGCGTGACCATCCCGTATTTCTCGGCCAGATCAATGGCCGGGATCTGGAACATCACGCTCTTGCCCGCACCGGTGGAGGCAGTCACGAACAGGTCGCGGTAAGTCTGCCCCGCGCGGCAAAGCTCTGCCTGCTGGATGAGGTCATCGATGATGTCCTCTTGGGTGATGGTGCGCAGCTTCTTCTCGCCGCGATGCAGAGCGTCCAGGTCGTAGACATCCAGCGGGAGAAAGTCCGGGTAACCCCAGTGCTGCTGCAGAAGGGTGCGCGCCTCTGGGCAGACGGGGCGCTCCGGCTGCATCGTCTGCGCATGCGCTCTGGAAAGCTGACCCGGAAAAGCGCCAGCCAACGCCGCAAGGCTGTCGGCAAGATCAGCCTCATCGCCGATGAAGCTGTCGGCTGAAACGCAGAGCGTTTTGCCGCGGCACAGCTGCTGCACGAGACAGAAATAATCGGCTTCCCCGGTAAGCGCAAAGGCAGAGCTGCTGGCGGCAGTTTCGGGAACCGTATGCAGTGCTGCGCCAAGCGATACGCGCTCGACCTGCGGGTACTGACGCAGCAGAGCGTCCAAAGGAATGCAGCAGGCGATGCCTTCCTCCGTATGCAGCAGGTTGGAGTAGACACGCAGGCAGGGTTCAATGCCGGGCAGCGGAGTATCCTGCGGCGTTTCCGGGTCAAAGTGGCTCAGAAGGCCGGACTGCATCTCCGGCGTAAGCATCACAGACACAGGGAGCAGCGTGCGGTAGCAGGTGTTCTGCACCAGAATGATGTGCGGGAACTCCTGCGCAAGGGTATCGGCGTGCAGGGCAAACTCCTCTGCGGTGATCACACAGGGGCTCTGCTGCAGCAGACTGCTCAGGTAGCGGGACAGGCGCTGCTGCAGCAAAGCATCCAGAGAAGGACGTGGAAGACCAGCGTCCTCCGGAGAAAAACCCCACAAGACAAACAGAGTATCCTCAGCAGCATGGGCGGAAAGATAAGAACAAAGCAATGTATTCATGGCAAAATCCTCCATCAGGTCAAAAAATCAGGCGGCAAAAAGGGTGGATGAGGAGCGGCGCTTCAGCATCTCCCGCAGGTGGCGCTCGGCACGCACCTGAATCTGGCGGATACGTTCCCGCGTGACGCCCAGCTGCGCACCGATCTCGTCCAGCGTACGGCAGCGGTCATCCGGGATACCGTAGCGCAGCCGGAGAACAGTGGACTCGCGTTCGGGAAGCTGAGAAAGAAGCAACCGGACTTCCTGAACGGTCTCGTTCTCGCTCACAGTGTCCACAGGATCGGGGCTGACGTCATCCGCCAGAAGCTCCGCAAGCTCGGTGTCGTGGCTCTCGCCGACCATAAGGTTCAGGCTGGTAACGTTGAGGTAAACGAGCATGTCGCTCAGGTAGCGGTGCGCCTGCTCCACTGTGCAGGAGTGACCGCTGCTGGCTTCAGCCTCGGCAATGGCATGCCAAAGATCCGGACCATCTAGCTGCATACAGGTAGTGCAGACGACACGCACCCGGCAGAGCGTGTCAAAATAATGTACCGGGATGCGTACCGTAAGGCCGGTGTTGATGGCTTCGCGCAGGATGGACTGGCGGATCCAGTAGGCGGCGTAGGTCAGGAAGCTGTAGCCCTGCAGCGCATCGAACCGCTGAATCGCAGTAAACAGTCCCAGAATGCCGTTCTGGAAGTTATCCTCCTCGGTCAGGCAGCTATGGGCGAGCAGCTGCGGAACTCTGCAGGCCATCAGGTGGACAAAACCGGCGGTCTTGCGCACGAGGATCTCCTTGGCGCTCTCATCACCCTGTTGTGCCAATACGCAGAGCTGCTCGTTGGTCATAGACCAAAGCTGCTTGGAGGTAAAGTCGCTGCGGCAGAAAGAAGCGGCCTTTCTGCTGCTGGGTATAGCGGCACTGGTATCCACTAGGATGCCGATCCCCGCCAGCTCGGCCAGCAGATGTTCTTGTTCCTGCTGAGAACAGGAGCCAAACAGCGCCTCAAAGCCTTGCGCAGACAGGTGATTGCCGTTCGTCAGCATCGGGCGTACACGATTCAAAACTGCATTATATTCCATGGTAAAACCCCGCTTTCACTTCCAACTGTAAGTGTCTTCGCGTAGTAGAAGCCCATGGATGCAGTAGAGTTAAGTCTTTTGAGAAAAAATTTATGGTTATTTTTTGGAAACGTCAGTCAAAAAAAAATCAATGAGTTCTCTTATAAAGGTATAGAATTAAGCAGCAAGGACAGAAAACCTTGCAAAAGAAACAAACTATACAGAGCTTTTTGCGTATGATATAATAAAATTATAAATCTTAATTGGGAATATCGTTTTAGGAGGCCACCATGGAGCCAATGAAAGCAACCAGTGTCAACAGCCGTGCAGAGGAGCTGTTTGTACAGCTTTTCTGTGAGGCTTTTGGGCCTGAGAAAACCGAAAATTTGCAGGTCCAGTACCCCTGCGTGGATATCTATGGTCGGCACCGCTATATCGACTTTGCGCTGGAATCTCCCGAATCCAAAATTGCAATCGAGATTGACGGCGAGACCTACCACAACCCCAGCAAGGTGTCCGAAAACAAATACGCCGATGACCTCCTGAAGCAGAACAGCTTGATCTATGACAACTGGAAAGTATACCGTTGGATCTACAGCCAGTTGGAAAAGCAACCGGAAAAGGTCAAAGACGAGCTGATTACTTTCTTGGGCAGCAGTCCCATGTTCAAGGCATTTGAAGCAGACCTGCCGGTTCAGATGGGACAGACCATCGAGCTTCGGGACTACCAGCAGGAAGCCACCGAGAACCTGCAGAAGATGCGTGAGGACGGCAAGACCATTGCGCTGCTGTACCATGCAACCGGCGTAGGCAAAACCATCACGGCTGCAACGGACGCCAAGGCAGTGGGTGGGCGCACGCTGTTTCTGGTCAACGCCCTGAAGCTGGCATCTCAGGCAAAAGAGACCTTTGCTAAGGTCTGGCCGGAAGCGACTTTGGGAGAGTACACCGGCAGTCAGAAGGATATGACCCAGACGGTCATTTTTGCAACGGTGCAGAGTATCTCCAAGGATCTGGAAAAGTTCTCGCCTACAGATTTTGACTACCTGATCGTGGACGAATGTCACCATGCAGCAGCCAACACCTACCAGAAGATTTTCACCTACTTCCACCCGAAGTTCATTCTGGGTCTGACCGCCACTCCGGAACGCAGCGATGGCGAAGATATGCTGGAGCTGTTCCAAAACGTTGCCCACAAAATGGATCTCAAAACTGCTGTAGAGCGTGGCGTTCTGGTGCCGATTCGCTGCATCCGGGTCAAGACCAACATCGACCTGACCGATGTGCGGATCAACGGTATCAAATACAATTCGCAGGATCTGGAAAGCAAGCTGTTCATCCCGGAACGCAATCAGTTGATCGTTGACACCTATCTAAAGTACGTCAACGGCAAAAAGACAGTAATCTTCTGCGCCAGCGTAGACCATGCAGCCGAAATTGCAAAGTTGCTGCGTGACAGCGGCGTGAAGGCAGAAGCAGTTTCCGGGTGGGATCGTGTTGAGGTTCGGGAAAAAATCCTGAAGGACTATGAAACCGGCTCGACCAATGTTCTTTGCGCCTGCGACCTTCTGAACGAAGGCTGGGACAGCCCGCATACCACGGTGCTGTTCATGGCGCGCCCGACCATGTCCAAAACGATTTATTTACAGCAGCTTGGTCGTGGTACACGCCGCTGCCCGGGCAAAGAGGATCTGCTGGTGGTTGACTTTGTGGACAACGCTAATATGTTCAATATGCCCTACAGTCTGCACCGGGTACTGGACATTGCAAAATACCAGCCCATGGCGTATGTGCTGGCGCCGGAGAACAAGCGCAAGCTGGATCAGGATATGCTGTTCCAGGGCGAAAAGCCGGAGGCATGGCTGGATGTGCCAATCGATGTGTCCGACTATGAGATCATTGACCTTTTCAACTGGCAGAACAGCGTCAAGGATATGATCTCGCAGATCGAGTTCGTCCGGATGGTGGATGTGCAGTCCGAGACGGTGGAGCGCTACATTAAGGACGGAAAAGTCAAACCGGACCTTTCGATTCCCTTTGGTGATAAGCGGATGTTCCACTATTTCCGGGAGGAAAGCATCCGCAACATTGCGAAACAGTATGGCTGGGATCTCATTACGCCGCAGAATATGGCGGACAAGTTCATGAAATTTATCGAAACGATGGACATGAGCTATTCCTACAAGCCAGTGCTGCTCAAAGCAATCTATGAGTACATGGACACCAGCGGCAGAGTTGCCCTGCCAGATGTGGTGTACTACTTCATCGACTTCTACGAGGACCGCAAGGCGCACGGGATGATTGCAGAGAAATCCACCAGTATCTACCAGAAGGGCGGTTATACCCGGAAGGATGTGGAGAAGAACATTCTCTCTAACCCCTTCAAGCGCTTTGAGGATATGCGATTCTTGATGCGCTGCAAGGACGTGGAGACTATCGAGGTAAACCCGATCATCTTCCGCAAGCTCACACGGGAAGATTGGCTGCATATTGTGAATGTCTGCGATAAGAGCCTTGAAAAATATTATTTGCGACTCAAAAAATGATATGAACGCCGATGATTGACTGCGGGTGACGTGCATGATGAAAATAGTGAGAAATATGATCCGGTGTAAAAAGTGCAGGGATGTTATTGAAAGTTGCACTGTACATGATTTCAAATTTTGTTCTTGCGAATCGTGTGCAGTCGATGGCGGACATGAGTATCTTCGTAGGTGTGGAAATCCGGAAGACTGGGAAGAATTATCTGAAACGCAAAGTGTAGATGATTGAAAATTAAGCTGAACACGATCTTTGAAGCAGAAGTTCAGCGGCGAGCAAAAGCTCTTGACCCTTAATAAAGAGGCCAAGAGCTTTTTACATCTTGTTTGGGAACATAAAAGAAGGTACAATGGTAATGCAACTGTGAAAGACCAATTTGGGCTTATAAAATAAAAAACTGCTTTGGAAGTGTTTGGATTTGTATGACATAGATGTACCTTAAAAGTGCCGTTTGTATAGGACCACTTTATTCTTTGAATTATCACTACACTTTTCCGCTTATATTAAAGAATGTAAGCCGGTAATACTTGACGTATGATATAACGTTTGCTACAATAAAATTGATGACAAATGTTATACTTGCGGGAGGTGTCCGATGAACACAGTCTTTGAGATTCGTTCAGCTTTACAATGGAGCCAGTCGAAATTGGCGGATGAAATCGGAGTGTCCTTTGCGACCGTAAACCGCTGGGAAAATGAAAAATCTACGCCGAATCGTCTTGCACAGGAGAAAATGCTTGCGATTTGCGAAGAAAATCATATCACGTTGGCTGAAATTATACACGATGCTATTATCGGAGATGCTGCAGAAATCTCTGCTATGCATCCGGATAAAATGGTTTTATACCATGGCTCCAAATCAGGCATTCAGGGGAAAATCAAACCAGCCAGCCGTGACCGCTGTGACTTCGGAGCTGGATTTTATATGGGAACTGATCCGCTCCAGCCGCTTACGCTGATCTGTGACTATGAGCAATCTGTTTTTTATATTTTATCGGTTGATCTTCATAGCTTAAAAACTTTGGATGTTCCGGCTGATATTGAATGGGCTATGCTGGTAGCATATCATCGTGGTAGAATGGAAGCCGCACGAGGAACGAAGTTCTTCCAGAAGTATCAGGAGCTGGATAAAGGCTATGACATGGTGATTGGCAGCATTGCAAATGATAGAATGTTCTATGTTCTGGATAGCTTTTTTGAAGGAACGATTACCGATACGGCATTGGTAAAAAGTCTGTCTGCTCTGAAACTTGGACGTCAATATGTTGCTATTACGCAGAAAGCCTGTGATGCGGTCAAGATTGAGCGTGAAGTCCAATTGCTTTGGATGGAACGGCAGGCACTGAAGAAGTCCAGCGAGCAGAACCGTAGTAATGGCATTGCATTTGCAAACCAAATCTGCAAAGAGTATCGTAGAGAAGGCCGCTTTTTTGATGAAATCCTTGATGGTGCAAAGCAGAGAAGGTGAATCGTTATGGATCTGATTCAATTGAAACTATGCGATATTCAGGGCCGCTTGTTTGAGCTTTCTTTGCAAGCAGGCTATGACAGCGAGGATTTCATGAAGCGGTTCATGCGCTCTAAGGTTGCCCGTGATCTTGATTCAGAGTACAACCGGATGCAGTGGGCGGGAGAAGAATATCTTCTGGAGGAATTTGCAGATGAGTGCCCTCAGACGCAAAAGGGCAATGCCCGGTATGATAGAGAAGTAATGTATTGGACAGGCTACCTTTACCGTTACTGGCATATTCTGACCAACGAACCTAGCAGGGAGATTTATGCGCAGGCTTCAGCAAAGACCATGAACACAAACTATCTGATGTTCCACACCATGGCTCCGGAGCTGGCAATTGAAGACTTGAAAGAGCTACATCAACAAAAGAAACAATCTAAAAAACAAAAATTGAGAAAACCAGAACAGCAGATTTAGTGCCGGGTAAAAACTGCCGTTTGTAGCAGATCTGTAGCAAATCAAGCCTATTTAACGAATCATCGTTCTAAAAATCGAAAAGTCATCATGCATCACACGCAGGGGGTCTGGGGTTCGAGTCCCTAATTCTCCACCATACAGTTCGTACCCGAACCCGATTCTCTATGAGAAAGGGTTCGGGTACGTTTTTTGTTTACGGGAAGTCCTACGGCGAGAGTACGCAGAACGGTAAACAGGAGCAAGTAAAGGCAGGGTATCACCGTGGCGGTGGTATCCTGCCTTTTGTGCGATACCATCTCCGAAATCTTTTTCTTCACATTTTCTCCTTCATGCAGAATCCCCCTGTCCATCCCGGCAGATGCCGGAACGGGCAGGGGGATTCTGGCTTGTTGAGCGGTTGTGTTAAATCAGGCCGAGGTGCACAAAGGCGTTGTACAGGCCGTCTTTGTTCATATCGTCGGTCACATCGTCGTCGGCTTTGGCTTCCGGGCCGCCGCTGCCCAGAGCCACGCTGTACCATAATCATAGAGGGTCCTGGTCTTCGGAACAAGGGTGGAATCTGCCGAAAAACAACGGCTGAGGTTGGTACAGTTGCACAAAGGCGCGCGGCCCTGCAAAGAAGCTGTAAAATTTGCGGGGCGGGGTTGACGAACGGCTCCGGCCGTGGTAAAGTAATGGGCGGAAAAGGCCAAAGTGCCTTTTTACGACAGAAAAACGAGGTGGTCGTCATGGAACCTGCTGGAAGCAGCGGCAGTTTATATCCCCGATCAAAGAACCAGACGGCAGCCTTTTTGCATGCCGGAGAACGGCCCGGCTGTGCGTGAGAACGCACGGTGTGTTTGCCTTCCCCGGAAATGAAAGTGTCCGCTGCCGCCTGGTAAAAAAGGAGGCAGCTTTTTTATGTCTGAAATTTCGATCAATACCCTCAAGACCATGCTGGCGAATCTGGATGACGCCAAAAAATACCAGAGCCTGCGGGATGTGATGGAGACCCTGCCGGCTCCCGACCTGGCCGCCGTGTTCGAGGACCTGCCGGCCGAAAAGCTCCCGGTGCTGTTCCGTCTGTGCCCCAAGGACCTGGCGGCGGATGTGTTCACCGAGCTGACCTCCGCCACCCAGCAGAAGCTGATCGACGGCCTGACCGATACCGAGCTGAAGGCCGTGGTGGACGAGCTGTGCGTGGACGATGCGACCGACCTTGTGGAAGAGATGCCGGCCAATGTGGTCAAGCGCATTCTGAGCCAGGCCGACCCCGCCACCCGCCGCATGATCAACGAACTGCTCCAGTACCCGGAGGACTCTGCCGGCGGCGTGATGACCACCGAGCTGATGGAGCTGCGCCCGGACATGACGGTGGCGCAGGCCATGGAGGCCATCCGCAAAAACGGCTTTGACAAGGAGACCATCAACAACTGCTATGTGACCGACGGCAGCCGCAAGCTGGTGGGTGTGGTGTCGCTGCGGGCGCTGGTGCTGGCCAAGGACACCGCAGAACTCATCCGGGACCTGATGGACACCAATGTGGTCAGTGTGACCACCACCACCGACCAGGAGGATGTTTCCCACCTGTTTGAAAAATACGGCTTTCTGGCCATTCCGGTGGTGGACGCCGAAAACCGGCTGGTGGGCATCGTGACCATTGACGATGCCATCAGCATCCTGCAGGACGAGGCCAGCGAGGATATCGCCAAGATGAACGCCATCGGCCCGTCCGACAAGCCCTACTTCAAGCAGAGCATGTGGGACCTGTACAAGAGCCGTGCGCCCTGGCTGCTGTTTTTGATGATCAGCGCCACCTTCTCCAGTCTGGTCATCCGGGGGTATGAGGACGCACTGGCCGCCGTGACCGTGCTGACGGCGTACATCCCCATGCTGACCGATGCCGGCGGCAACGCGGGCAGTCAGAGCACCTCCACCATCATCCGCGGCATGGCGGTGGGTGAGATCCAGCCCCACGACCTGCCCCGCATCCTGTGGAGGGAGAGCCGGGTGGCCCTGCTGTGCGGTGCAACGCTGGCGGTGTGCAACTTTGCAAAACTGCTGCTGTTCGACAAGGTGACCGCCCCGGTGGCGCTGGTGGTGTGCCTGACCCTGATCTGCACCATCCTGCTGTCGCAGCTCATCGGCGGCATTCTGCCCGTGGCGGCAGAAAAACTGCATGTGGACCCGGCCGTGATGGCATCGCCGCTGATCACCACCATCGTGGATGCCACCACGCTGCTGATCTACTTCAAGGTTGCAAAGATCGTGCTGCATCTGTAAGCGCAGAGCAGAACGTTACGACCCCCGGAAGCTGTACGCTGCCGGGGGTCATGTTGTTTTTGAAAACAGGAAAAACGTCCTCTTTGCATGGAGAATTGTTGCACAGCACAACTTATAAAGTCGTACTCTTTCGACAAAAACTTCCCAAAACGCATTATTTTGTTTCTGAGCTGTGGACATTCTGTGACGATTCGTGCTAAAATGAAACCTGTTCCTCTTCTGCCGCCGCAACCGGCAGAAGCAACCAAAGAACGGAGGTTTTTTCATGTTAGAAAATGTCTTTCATCTGAAGGAAAACCACACCGATGCAAAGACCGAGATCATGGCAGGTATCACCACCTTCATGACCATGGCCTACATCCTTGCGGTCAACCCCAACATCCTGTCGGCTTCCGGCATGGACTCGGAGGCTGTGCTGATCGCCACCGCACTGGCATCCTTTGTGGGCACGGCCCTGATGGCTCTGCTGGCCAACTACCCGTTTGCTCTGGCCCCCGGCATGGGCCTGAACGCCTACTTCTCCTACACGGTCGTGCTGACCATGGGCTACAGCTGGCAGCTGGCCCTGATGGCCGTGTTTGTGGAGGGCATCATTTTCATCGTGCTGTCCCTGACCAATGTGCGTGAGGGCATCTTCAACGCCATCCCCATGACCCTGAAGAGCGCGGTCAGCGTGGGCATCGGCCTGTTCGTGGCCTTTGTCGGCCTGCAGAACGCCAAGCTGATCGTGAACAGCGACTCTACGCTGGTCACCTACCAGCACTTCAAAGGCGAGACCTTCCACAGCGTGGGCGTGGGTGCCATCCTGGCCCTCATCGGCGTGGCCATCACCGGCATCCTGCTGGTCAAGAAGGTCAAGGGCGGCATCCTGTACGGCATCCTGATCACCTGGGTGCTGGGCATCCTCTGCGAGGTCACCGGCATCTATGTGCCCAATGCGGATGCGGGCATGTACAGCGTGATCCCCACCGCTTTTGTCAGCTTTGACTTCTCGGCCCTGGGCAAGACCTTTGGTCAGGTATTCAAGACGGATTTCTCCCACTTTGACTTCCTGAACTTCTTTGCCGTTATGTTCTCCTTCCTGTTCGTGGACCTGTTTGACACCCTGGGCACCCTGATCGGCGTGGCATCCAAGGCCGACATGCTGGACGAGGACGGCAAGCTGCCCCACATCAAGGGTGCTCTGATGGCAGACTCCATCGCCACCTGCGCCGGTGCTGTGCTGGGTACTTCCACCACCACCACCTTTGTGGAGAGCGCTTCCGGCGTGACCGAGGGCGGCCGCACCGGCCTGACCAGCATGACCACCGGTGTGCTGTTCCTGCTGGCTACCATCTTCAGCCCGCTGTTCCTGACCATCCCCAGCTTTGCAACGGCTCCGGCTCTGATCATCGTGGGCTTCTACATGATGGGCTCCGCAGTCAAGATCGACTTCAACGACCCCAGCGAGGGCATCCCCGCCTTCCTGACCATCCTGGCCATGCCCACTGCATACAGCATCTCTGAGGGCATTGCCATTGGTGTGATCTCCTGGACCATCATCAATGTGGTCACCGGCAAGGCCAAGGAAAAGAAGATCAGCCCGCTGATGTATGTGCTGACCGTGCTGTTCATCCTGAAGTACATCTGCCTGTAAGGCTCCATACAAACACAAAGCAAAAAGCTGCTGCCTTCCCGCAAAGGGAGGGCAGCAGCTTTTTTGTCTGTGGAGCTTATTGGTGCCGACGGGGGCGGATGTGCACCTCGGGAATGGCCACGTTGTCGTAATGGATGGGGTCCTCGGCGTGAGGATGCTCCCCGGTGGCATGAGAGGTGTCTTCTGCGGGGTGGTGTACCTTTCCGGTATGGACCTCCGGCAGAGCCACCGTTTCCTCCGAATGAGACTTGTCCGGCTTGCTCCAGATCTTTTGTTGGAACCACATCTTCAGGTGGTGTTTCAGCGACATGATGATGCTCCTTTCCCGGTGTGCGGGGCACACCGAAAGTTCAAGACAGGATCAGATAAAGTTGATGAATACCGTAATGACAAGGCTGTTGATGAAATCCGCGAACAGACTGCCCACCAGCGGGATGAGCAGATAGGCCTTGACGGAAGGGGAATACTTGTCGCACACGGCCTGCATGTTGGCCATGGCGTTGGGGGTGGCACCCATGCCGAAGCCGCAGGTGCCGGAAACGATGACGGCCGCGTCGTAGTCGCGGCCCATGACGTTGTACACGATCGCAAAAGAATACAGGATCATGAACAGGGTCTGACCGGCCAGCAGCACCACCAGCGGCAGAGCCAGCTCGGCCAGCTGCCAGATCTTCAGGGTGATCATGGCCATGCCAAGGAAGAGCGACAGGCAGATGCCGCCGATGTCGTTGATCTCGCCCATATATACCGTGAACTTGCCGCCGTATTCGCCCAGATTGCGGATGCAGGCGGCGGCGATCATGGCACCGATGTAGATGGGGAAGGTCATGCCGGTCAGGCTGAGCAGCTTGCTCAGCACCGTGCCGATGCCCATGGCGATGATCAGCTGGAAGCTGGCGGCGGGGTACATGCTGCTGTGACGCTCGTGCTTGATCTCTTCTTCCACCAGCAGGCTGTCGTCCTCGGGCACGATGGTGTCCAGCAGGTGGTGGCGCTCAATGAGCATCTTGCCGAGCGGGCCGCCCATCATGCTGCCGGCGATCAGGCCGTAGGTGGCGGCGGCGGTGCACAGGGTGGTGGCACCCTTGATGCCAAAGTCCTCCAGCACCGGGCCAAAGGCACCGGCGGTGCCGTGGCCGCCCACCATGGGGATGGAGCCGGTGCAAAGGCCCACCAGCGGGTCCACATCCAGCAGGTTGGCCAGCCCAACGGCCAGGAAGTTCTGGCTGAGGATCAGCACGATGACGACGCCCAGGAACACGATCATGGCCTTGCCGCCGCTTTTCAACACCTTGAGGTTGGCCTGAAAGCCCACCGAGGTGAAGAACATGACCATGCACACCTCTTTGAGGGTGTCGTCAAAGGCGAACTCTGCCACGCCGGTCACATAGCAGATGCAGGTGAAAATGGCAAACAGCACGCCGCCGATGACCGGCGCGGGGATGCAGAATTTATCCAGCAGGCGTACCCGTTCCCGCAGAAACTTGCCCAGCATCAGCACCAGCACCGCAAGGGCCAGGGTCTGATACATATCCAATTCGATCTTCATTGCTTTCCCTCGATTTCCCGGCAGACTCAGTCCACCGTAATTCCGGCCTGCTTATACCAGGCCGCTGCGCCTGCGTGGAAGGGGATGCCAACGCCCTCTACTGCGTTGGTCTCCGGATCCAGTGCAAGGCCAAGCTGCTCTTCCAGCGCTTCCCGGCTGGAGAACAGCAGTTCGGTGAGCTGCTGCACCTGCTTTGCGGGCAGAGAATCGCTGGCAAGCAGAACGGCTTTGACGCCCACGGTCTGCACGTCGGCGTCCTGGCCGGGATAAGTGCCGGCCGGGATGGTGACCTCACGGTAGGCGTTGTAGCTGCTCAGCAGGCGCTGCGCCGCGGTGCCGTCCACATTCAGCAGGCGGATGCCGCATTCGCCTGCCAGCTCGGTGACCACCGGGCTGGGGATGCCGACTGTGATGACGATGGCGTCGATCTTACCGGCCTTGAGCTGGTCGGCAGCGTCGGTATAGTTCAGGTTGATGGTGTCCACCAGGCGGTCGTTCAGGCCGTAGGCAGACAGGATCTGAAGGGCATTCTGCTCGGAGCCGGATTCCTCCGCGCCGATGCTCACGGTTTTGCCCTGCAGGTCCTCGATGGACTGGATGTCCGAGTCGGCCCGCACGATGACCTGACAGGCCTCGGTGTACAGGGCTGCTACCGCGCCGAAGCCGCGGATGTCCTCCTCCTCTGCAAAAATGCCGGTCTGGTTGTAGGCGTCCTGTGCGAGGTCGGCCTGCGCAATGGCCAGCTGCAGGTATTCGCCGGTGAGCAGGCGCAGGTTGGCGGCCGAACCGGCGGTGGTCCGGAGCTCGATGGTGCCGTTGGAAGTCTCGTTTTCCAGCGCGGCAAACTGCTTACCAAAATTGTGGTAAACACCACCCTCGCCGGCAACGCCAAAGCGCAGACGCTTGACCCTCTCGGCGGCAGAGCAGCCGGTGAGCAACAGTGCGGCCAACATACAACCGGCCAGCAGTGCCGCGATCCATTTGCGTTTCATACTTTTATACACCCCTTTTTCCGCTGCCGCAAACCCGGCAGCTTCTTATTATCGCAAGGCTGGAAATTAGCGCAACAGTAGCAGCATATCTGCGATATGCAAACCAACGTTGTTGCTGTTGCATTAAAAAGTTGGTTTGCTATAAAGTATAGTCATATTGCGGATGAAATGCAATCACTTTTGTAAAAGGATGCAGCGAAGAAGCGTTGGGCAGGGCATCAAAAAAGGCTCCTCCGTTTCCGGAGGAGCCGGACAGATTCAGCCGCCGAACAGGCCAAAGAAGCTGGTGTGGGTCACGCCCAGGATCAGAAACAGGGCGATGAGCGCAAACAGCACCCCGATGATGATGTCCATCTGATGGACGGTGAGGGGAAAATGATCGTAGAGCTTCTCCTTGGGATTGACAAAGTTCTTGTCGCCGTTGTCAAGCAGGGACTTTTTGCCTTGTTCAAAGTCGGCCCGCTGATCGGCAAGCTCGGCCTGCTCTTGTGCCAGCTGTGCTTCGCGGGCAGCCAGAACGGCTTCGCGCCGGGCAAGCTCTGCCTCGCGCTCGGCAGGGGGGAGATCTTTTTGTGCCATACTGCACCTCCTGATGGTTGTTGCTTTTATGATAGCACACAAACATGAACAAAAAAAGGGGCCGCCCGCCCAAAAGGCAGACGGCCCACAGAAGAGAGGGCTTACTTCTTTGCCAAGTACTTGCGGATATCGATGGCCACAGCCACGATGATGACAAGGCCCTGAACGATGTAGGTGTAAGAGGAGTTGACGTTCATGAACTGCAGAGCGACCTTCATCAGCTCAAAGACCAGAACGCCGACCAGAACGCCGGGCACGGTGCCGACGCCGCCGGTGGTGGAAACACCGCCGATGGTGCAGGCTGCGATGGCGTCCAGCTCATAGCCCATTGCGGTGTTGACGGATGCGCCGCCGGACTTTGCAGCCAGCAGGCAGCCTGCCAGACCGAACATGCAGGAGGCCAGGATGTAGATGCGGATCTTGGTGGCGTAAACATTGACACCGGCCACCTCGGCAGCAGCCTCGTTGCCGCCGATGGCGTACATGTACTTGCCGTGACGGGTCTTGTTGTACAGGAACCAGAAGCAGCAGGCCACGAAGAGGGCGATGATGATCAGCACAGGAACACCGAAGAGGGTGTTGGAGGCCAGAGAGGTGAAGTCCTTGTTCAGAGAGCCAATGGGGGTACCGCCGGTGTACACCAGGCAGATACCGTAGACCACCTGCTGCATGCCCAGGGTTGCGATGAAGGGCTGCACCTTCAGGTAGCTGACCACCAGACCGTTGCACAGGCCGACGATGGCGCAGATGGCGACGACCAGGATGAACACCACCGGGGTGGGCAGGGTGTGCATGTTGGGGTAGAACTTACCGGATGCGCCCTCGGTCTGCGCAAAGATGCAGGCCAGGCAGGCGGCAAAACCGGCCAGACGACCGGCCGACAGGTCGTTGCCGGTGGTGATCAGGCAGCCGGAAATACCCAGTGCGATGATGTAGCGGATGGACACGTTCTTGAACAGGTTGATCATGTTCGTGCCCGAGAAGAAGTTGGGATGCATGATGCCGACGATCAGGGACACGGCCAGCATCATCACGATAATGGCGTTGTTGCTGAACCATTTGGCCACAGCCTTGCCATTCAATTTTTTGGTAGCTTCCACGATAGACAGCCTCCTTATTTACTGATTCGCCGCAGCGGTGGGTGCGGTCTCGAACTGGGTGGCCAGAGCCATGATGTTTTCCTGGGTGGCGTCCTTGCCGTCGATGAAGCCGGTAATGCGGCCGTCGCACATGACCATGACACGGTTGGACATACCAATGATCTCGCTCATTTCGGAGGAGATCATGATGATGCTCTTGCCCTGCTTGGCCAGCTCGGCAATGATGCAGTAGATCTCGTACTTGGCACCGACGTCGATGCCGCGGGTGGGCTCGTCCAGGATCAGCACATCGGGGTTGTTGGCCAGCCAGCGGGCGATCAGGACCTTCTGCTGGTTGCCGCCGGACAGGCTCTTGATCTGGGTCTTGGGGCTGGGCACCTTGATGGCCATCTTCTCTTTGTTGGTGGCCACCAGATCCAGGATCTTCTTGTTGTCCAGCATGATGGGGCCCTTGCGCAGGGCGTCCAGCGAAGCGATGGAGATGTTGTCGGCTACGCTCAGCACACCCATGATGCCGGTGGCGCGGCGGTCCTCGGTCAGCAGAGCCACGCTCTTCCGGATGGCGTCGCGGGGCTGCTTGATGGTGACCTCTTCGCCCTTGATCCACACCTTGCCGGAGGTGTGGGCACGCAGGCCGAAGATGCCTTCCATCAGTTCGGTACGCTGGGCACCCACCAGACCGGCCACGCCCAGGATCTCGCCCTTTTTCAGCTCAAAGCTGCAGTGGCGGAAGGAGCGGGGATGGATGGAGGTGAAGTCCTCCACCTTCATCATCACTTCGTCGGAGGGATGATTCTCCAGCGGGGGGAACAGGTTGGACAGCTCACGGCCGACCATCTTGGCGATGATCTGCTCCTTGGTCATGTCCGCCACTTCCCACTTGCCGATGTACTGGCCATCGCGCATGATGGTGACTTCGTCGGCGATGACCTTGATCTCGTCCATCTTATGGCTGATGTAGACCAGTGCGACGCCCAGAGCCTTCAGCTCCCGCATGATACGGAACAGGGATTCCACTTCGTTTGCGGTCAGGGAGGAAGTGGGCTCGTCCAGGATCAGCACCTTGCAGTTTGCGGAAACGGCCTTGGCGATTTCCACCATCTGCATCTGAGCGATGCTCAGGGAGCCGAGCTTTGCATGGGGGTTGATGTCCAGCTTCAGCTTCTTGAGCAGCTCCTCGGTGTCCTTGTACATTTTGGGGTGATCCACCACGGTGATGGGGCCATAGCTCTTGGTGGGGTAGCGCCCCAGCCAGATATTCTCGGCCACGGTACGGGCCGGGATGGGCTGCAGCTCCTGATGCACCATGGCAATGCCGCGGTTCAGTGCATCCAACGGGGTGGGGATGGTGACTTTTTCGCCTTCGTATTCGATCTCGCCCTCGTCCATCTTGTAAATGCCGAACATGCATTTCATCAATGTGGACTTACCGGCGCCGTTTTCACCCATCAGCGCCATGACCTTGCCCGGGCGAAGCTCCAGCTGTGCGTGATCCAGCGCTTTGACGCCGGGGAAGGTCTTGACCACGCCTTTCATTACCAGACGGTATTCTGACATTCCGCAGAAGCCTCCTTTTCTTTTTTCAGGCCGCAGAAAAACCTTTTTTCAAAACAAGGCGCGTGCGCGGAGAAGGGTTTCTCGAACGCACGCGCTTTATAGCTTTTGTCAAGCCGTCAAGGTCCACTGCGTACCTTGCATTTGCAATCGGGGAACTTTGGTCTTACTTCACATACTGAGATGCGTTGTCCTTGGTGACCTTGACATAGTCGACCCAGTAGTACTGCTCGACAGCGGAGCCTTCGACGTACAGCTTGGTAGCGTCGGCAGCTGCGGTGGCCTGGCCCACGTCATCGTTCAGCACGGTACCGGTCATGTTGCCGTCCAGAACGTCCTGAACAGCCTCGGCCAGTGCATCGACGCCGACCAGATAGATGTCCTTGCCGACGGTGCGGCCGGCCTGCTGGATGGACTGCAGAGCGCCCAGTGCCATTGCGTCGTTGTTGCAGAACACAACTTCGATCTTATCGCCGTACTGAGACAGAGCGTTTGCAACGTCCTGCTGAGCAGTGGTCTGATCCCAGTTGTCCAGGTACTCGTACAGGCACTCGACTTCCTTGCCGGCATCGGTCAGAGCCTTGATGGAGTACTCGGTGCGGTACTGAGCGTCGATGTTCTCGGGGTCGCCCTTGCACATGATGTAAGTGATCTTGCCGTCGCCGTTGATATCGCCCTGGGTCTCGGTCTCCAGGATCAGCTGGCCCTGGTAAGTACCGGACTGACGTGCGTCAGCACCGACGTAGCAGCACTTGCCTGCGTAAGAATCCAGAACGCTCTTGTCGGGCTCACGGTTGATGAACACGATGGGAGTGCCGGAAGGAGAAACGGTGTCCACGATGGTCTGTGCGGAAGTGGTCTGCACGGGGTTGATGATCAGGACATCGACACCCTGCTGCAGGAAGGTGTTGATCTGCTCGGTCTGGGTGTTCTGGTCGTTCTTGCCGTCCATGATGGTGACGGAGTAGCCCATGTCCTTCAGGTACTCTTCCAGATCGGTGCGGTACAGGGTCATGAAGTTATCAGCGAACTGATAGATGCAGACACCGATGTTGGCAGAGCCGGCAGCAGAAGCAGCGGTGCTGGAAGCAGCAGCGGAAGAAGCAGTGGAAGCAGCAGTAGAGCTGGAGGAACCGCCACATGCGGTCATGGCAGCGGTTGCGCCCACGACAGCAGAAGCCTTCAGGAAGTCACGACGAGAAATCATTTTCATAATTGTGTTCTCCTTCATTCGTATCATAGCAATTTCACAGGCGCATTTATTGCACACACCTGGATTTCCTGCTTGTATTATAACCGCCTGCGAAGCGGTCTGCAAGAGAACAAGTCCACAAGAATCTGAGATTTCTTTTGTGCTGTTTCAACAAAAGGAATTTTCAAAGGACAAAATAATTTCCGTAACAAGCACAATTTTTCATAAACGTGCAACTTCTGGATAAATCGGTCGGAGCAGGGTCGGATTTCTTTCAAAAAGATTACAAAATGTTGCATGACACGGTTCGACCCTTCCGGACAGAAACCGTGCAGCTCCCGGAAATTACCGGGAGAACTGAAAAAACTTTTCAACTGTGGGGACTTTCCGGCAAACCGCTGCCGGGCAGCGCGCCCCGCAGTTTTTTTGCACTCCGGACGGAATTACTGCAAACGGATTTCTGGAAGAAAAAACAGCTTTTTCTGAAAGATGCGATAGAACGGAGCTTTTTAAGACTCGAAATTATACGATTTGAAAAAATCGCGTTTAAAAATACGAAATGGCCCTGAAAAAGCACACACTGTTGCGGCAGCACGAGGCGTGGTAAGCTGTTGCCATAGCCCGGAGCCGCCGGGCAGAAAGGAGGAACCAACACGAACCATGGGGCAGAGGAAAACGTCCAAGGGGCTGGACAGCCTGAGCCGGGCCACCGACATCCTGAGCACGCTTCTGGCACAGCAGGTGCGGGAGCTGAATGCCCGGCAGCGGGAGAACCGCCGCAGCGGGGCAGAGGACCCAGGCACCATGAAGGGCCTGAAGGAGGCCACGGCGGTGCTGAAGGATCTGGCTGCGGTGGCGCGGTCGCTGAACGACCAGGGCGTGCAGGCGGAAGGAACGGAGAGCGGTGTGGTGCTGCTGCCGCAGGTGGAGGAGGAAGAACCATGAACACAGAGGAACACCGGACCCCGGTGGTGTGGCGGCCCCAGCCCCGGCAGGCCGAGTTCATGCGAAGGCCGGAGCCGGAAGCACTGTACGGCGGCGCGGCCGGCGGCGGAAAAAGCGATGCATTGGTCATCGAGGCACTGCGTCAGGTGGATATTCCACATTACAGAGCGTTGATCCTGCGCAAAACATACCCGCAGTTGTCGGATCTGGTGGACAAAAGCCAGATGTACTACCGCCGGGCCTTTCCACAGGCGCAGTACAACGCCACGGCCCATGTGTGGAACTTCCCCAGCGGGGCCAAGATCTACTTTGGCTCCATGCAGTATACCAAGGACCGCACCAATTACCAGGGCAAGGCCTACGACTTCATCGGCTTTGATGAGCTGACCCATTTTGAATGGGAAGAGTACAGCTACATGATGAGCCGCAACCGCCCCACCGGGCCGGGCACCCGGGTGTACATGCGGGCCACCACCAACCCCGGTGGCATCGGCCACGGGTGGGTGAAGGCGCGGTTCATCACCCCGGCCCCACCCGGCACGCCCATCGTGGAGGAATACACGGTGCGGAGGCCGGACGGCACCGAACAGAAGCTGCAGCGGGCAAGGGTGTTCATCCCTTCCAGCATTTTCGACAACCCGGCTCTGCTGCAGAACGATCCCGGTTATCTGGCCAGCCTGGCTGCCATGCCGGAAGCGGAAAAGCAGGCGCTGCTCTATGGCAGCTGGGACAGCTTTTCCGGCCAGGTGTTCACCGAGTGGCGCAACGACCCGGCCCACTATCAGGATCAGCGCTGGACCCACGTCATTGCCCCGTTTACCATCCCGAAGCACTGGCAGATCTACCGGGGGTTCGACTTCGGGTTTTCCAAGCCGTTCTCGGTGGGGTGGTATGCGGCCGATGAAGAGGGGCGGCTCTACCGCATCAAGGAGCTGTACGGCTGCACCGGCCGCCCCAACGAGGGCCTGCGCATTGACCCGGTGGAACAGGCCCGGCGCATCCGGGAGGCGGAGCAGAATGACCCCGTGCTGCGGGGGCGGGTGATCCATGGCGTTGCCGACCCGGCCATCTTTGATGAGAGCCGGGGCGAGAGCATCGCAGCCATGATGGAGCGGAGCCCCAACTTCCTGCACTGGAAGCCCGGCGACCACACCCGCCTTGCGGGAAAGATGCAGTTCCACTACCGGCTCAACTTTGACGCCGACGGCCGCCCGATGCTGCAGGTGTTCAATACCTGCAAACACTTCATCCGCACGCTGCCGAACCTCGTGTACGACGAGAGCAACGTGGAGGATATCGACACCCGGCAGGAGGACCACATTTATGATGAGTGCCGGTATGTGCTGATGGAGAACCCCATCAGCCCGCCGGCCCGGCGCACGGCCCTGCCGCCGCCGGATGACCCGCTGGACCTGCACCGGCAGGCAAGATTTTACAGAATCTGAAGGAGAAGAACGATGGACGATTATCAGAACGAAGCGATGCCGGTGGGTGCGGCGGAGGTGGCTGCGGCCACACAGACCCTGCAGCGTTACAAGGCCGGCAAGGCGGCACTGGACAGGCGCCTGGTGGACAACGAACTGTGGTTCCGCATGGGGCACTGGAAGAACTACCAGAACCCCATGATGCCCGGCAAGGCGCAGCCCAGCAGTGGATGGCTGTTCAACAGCATCGCCAACAAGCACGCCGATGCCATGGACAACTACCCGGAACCCAATGTGCTGCCCCGTGCAGCGGACGATGAGGCAACCGCGCGGGCACTTTCCAGCGTGCTGCCGGTGGTGCTGGAACAGGCAGATTACGAGCAGGTGTACAGCGACTGCTGGTGGCGCAAGCTCAAGCAGGGCACCGGGGTCACCGGTGTGTTCTGGGACCCGGCAGCCCGGGGCGGCGTGGGGGATATTGCGGTGCGGGCCATGAACTTGCTGATGCTCTACTGGGAGCCGGGCGTAGCGGACATCCAGGACTCACCGGATTTTTTCAGCCTGAGCCTGGAGGACACCGCACAGCTCACGGCCCGCTACCCACAGCTGGCAGGCCACACCGCCGGGGTGCTGGATGTGCCCCGTTACATCCACGAGGACGGCGCGGACACCGCTTCCCGCAGTGTGGTGGTGGACTGGTACTATAAGCGCCCGGACGAAAGCGGCCGCATGGTGCTGCACTACTGCAAGTTCTGCAACGGGGTGGTGCTGTACGCCAGCCAGAACGACCCGGCACTGGCACAGCGGGGCCTGTACGACCACGGGCAGTACCCCTTCGTATTCGATCCGCTGTTCATGGAAGAGGACAGCCCGGCGGGTTTTGGCTACATCGACGTGATGAAGGATTGCCAGACCGCCATCGACCAGATGAACCATGCCATGGACGAGAACGTGCTGCTGTCGGCCCGGCAGCGCTATGTGCTCAGCGACACCGCCGGGGTCAACGAAGAAGAGCTGGCCGACCTGAGCCGGGACATCGTGCATGTGGTGGGCCGTCTGAACGACGACAGCTTCCGCCCGCTGCAGACGGCCGGTCTGCAGGGCAGCAGTCTGAGCTACCGTCAGAGCCGCATCGAGGAACTGAAGGAGATCAGCGGCAACCGCGACATGACCCAGGGCGGCACCACCGGCGGTGTGACGGCAGCCAGTGCCATTGCGGCCCTGCAGGAAGCCGGAAGCAAACTGAGCCGTGATATGCTCAAGAGCGCCTACCGGGCCTTCTCCCGCCAGTGCTGCCTGATGATCGAGCTGATGCGGCAGTTCTATGATGAACAGCGCATCTTCCGCATCGTGGGGCCCAGCGGTGAGAACCAGTTTTTGCCCTTCTCGGCGGCAGCTCTGCGCCCGCAGCCGGTGCGCGAGGTGGGCGGCGTGGAGCTGGGCAGCCGGGAACCCATTTTTGACATCGTGGTCAGCGCGGCCAAGAAGAGCACCTTCAGCCGCCTGAGCCAGAACGAGACGGCAAAGGAGTGCTATCAGCTGGGCTTTTTCGACCCCGCCAATGCCGACGCGGCCTTGGCGGCGCTGGAAATGATGGACTTTGAGGGCATCGAGAAGGTGCGCCAGCGGGTGCGGCAGAACGGCACACTGGCCCAGAAGCTGGCACAGCTGCAGCAGGCGGTCCCGCCGCAGACCGGCACCGGTGGTGCGGTGCTGCCCGGCAGTCTGCCGGTGGCCGCTGCGGCCCGCGCCATGAACGTGAAACTGTAAGGAGGTGAAACAAGAATGATGAAAGTATGTTACAGCGAGCTGGATGGCCCCGAGGGCCTGAGCTGCCGACTGGAGGCTGCCGGACATGCAGGCTTTGCCCCTGCCGGGCAGGACATCGTGTGCGCCGGGGCAAGCACCCTGATGCAGGCACTGGTGTACCTGCTGGCCGGGGAAGAAAATGCCCATGCCGACACCTGGGAGGAACCGGACGGGCCGCGTCTGGCCGTGCAGGCCGACGCACCCTGTGCTGCATGGGTGCAGGGTGCCTTTGAGCTGGCCAAGGCGGGGTTCACCCTGCTGGCCGAGCGCTACCCGGACAATATCCGCTTTGCGGATGTGAGCCGCCGGGGCGAACAGAGCATGATGGACCTGCAGATGTTTGCAGAAGAGGCAGCGCCTGCGGCCCCGGCCCTGAGTCCGGCACAGGCCCGGCAGGCCGTTGCCTCCGGGACGATGGAACCGGGGGAGAAAACTGCGCAGCCGGCGCCGGAAGCAAAACCGGATCCGGAGCCGACCGAGCCGGAGACGCCCCAGCCGGAGCTGCCCCGCCCGGCGGTGCCGCCCCTGCCGCTGCAGGCCCGAAACGCGGTGCGGGAGCTGCATGCCCGCTGGGCGGCTGAGGAAGCCGATCTGCGCCGCAGCCAGCCGGAGTTCCGCCTGCAGGAGGAGCTGAAGAACCCGGAGATGCGCCGCCTGATGCAGCTGCCCGGCATGCGGATGCGGGACGCCTACCGTCTGGCCCACTACGACGAGAGCCTGCACCGTGCGGCACAGGCCGTGGAGCAGGGCGTGGTGCAGCGCATCCAGCAGCGGGCCGCCCGCCCCGCAGAAAACGGCATCCGCCCCGGTGGTGCGGCCACGGTGCACCCGGATGTGGCCAGCATGACCCGCGCCCAGCGCGAAGCTTTGGAGCGCCGTGTGCTGCACGGTGCTCAGATCGAACTGTAAACCCGACAAGAGAAAGGAAAAACGTATGATGAACTTCAACATCCAGCTGTTTGCCGACAACCTGCAGAACACCACGGCCACCATGTCCAAGGAGATGAAGATCTTCTATGAGAAGCGTCTCATCGACCAGGCAGAGCCGCGTCTGGTGCATGACCAGTTCGCGGATTACTACCCGGTGCCCCAGAACGGCGGCAAGACCATCGAGTTCCGCAAGTACGACAGCCTGCCCAAGGCCACTACGCCCCTGACCGAGGGCGTGACCCCCAACGGTCAGGCCCTGAACGTGACCACCATCACCAGCGACCTGCACCAGTACGGCGGCTGGACCCCGCTGACCGACGTGCTGCAGATGACCGCCATTGACAACAACGTGGTGCAGGCCACCCGTGTGCTGGCCAGCCAGGCGGGCCGCACCATGGACAGCATCACCCGCGATGTGCTGGCCGGCGGCACCAATGTGATCTATGCACCCAAGCAGGCCGCCGACGGCACCGAGACCGCCGTGACCAGCCGCAAGACGCTGGACAAGAGCTGTACCCTGACCCCCAAGCTGTTCTTCCAGGCAGCGGCCCAGCTGGGTGCCATGAACGCCGACCCCATCGGCGACAGCTATATTGCCATCATCCACCCCTATGCGGCCTACGACCTCAAGACCTGCAAGGAGTTCATTGAGGTGCATAAGTACGCCGACCCGGACACCATGTTCCGCGGCGAGATCGGTAAGCTGGGCAACATCCGCTTCATCGAGACCAGCGAGGCCAAGATCTGGAAAGATGAGACCTGCCCCACCGGCTTGGCGGTGTTCGGTACCCTGGTGCTGGGTGCCCATGCCTACGGTGTGACCGAGCTGGAGGGCGGCGGCCTGGAGCACATCGTCAAGCAGCTGGGCTACGGCGATGACCCGCTGAACCAGCGCGCTTCGGTGGGCTGGAAGGGCATGCGTGCTGCCGAACGTCTGGTGGAGCAGTACATGGTGCGCATCGAGAGCGTGTCCAGCTACTCGGCCAACGCCGCCGCAAACTGAGGAGGTGTGCAGGATGACAGAAAAGAACGTGCGCATCCGGCTGTTCAAGGACAACAGCCGCTATAAGGGCGACCTGTTCGTCAGCGTGAACGGTGTGAACTACAAGATCCGCCGTGGTGTGGAAGTGGAGGTGCCGCCCGAAGTGGCGGAGGTGCTGGAACACAGCCAGATGCAGGACGAGCGCACCGCTGCCCGCATTGCGGCAGCGGAGAACGCGGCACAGTAAGCAACAGGACCGGAGCCCGGCAGGGAGATGCCCCGCCGGGCTTTTTTGAAAAGGAGCGTGGAACGATGACAGTAGGACAGGCGCTGGAACGCGCCGAGGAACTGCGGCCCGGCAGCCGTGTGTCCGTGCACACCCGGCAGGAGTGGCTGCGGGAAGCAGACGGTATGCTGCGGGAACGCTTTTTCAAGGCCAGTGATACGGATGCTTTTGACACCGTGGGAGCGGACCGGGCCTGGGACGATGGCCTGCAGGACGAGGATGTGCTGCTGGCCCCGGCCCCCTTTGATGCTCTGTACCCGCATTACCTGTGCGCCATGACCGATGCCGCACTGGGCGAGACCGACCGTTACGCCGGGGAGCAGGCACAGTACAATGGCATTCTGGCAGAGCTTGTGGCCTGGCTGCGCCGGACCTATCCGCCGCGGGCCTGCACCCGCTGGCAGTGGTGAAAGGAGGGATAAGATGGTTCTGGCGAACCGGACCAGAGTCCAGAACAGCCGCACCCTGCTGCGGGCCTTCGGGGGCCTGAACGAGGGCTACGGCTGCTCCGAGGCAGAGTACAGTGCGGGGATCAATTTTTCGTCCCGGGATTTCCCAGCGCTGAGCACCCGCAAGCCCCGCCGGAAGCTGCGGACCCTCACCGGCCTGAATGGGATGTACCACCTGAACGGGCTGCTGACCGTCTGCGGGAAAGACCTGGTGTACACTCCGGACGACGGCGGGGAGACCGTGACCTGCACCGATGCGGTGGCCGACAGCAAAAAGGCGCTGGTGGGTCTTGGTACGAAAATTTTGATCTTTCCGGACAAGGTCGCCTTTGATACGGCAGACGGCAGCGTTTCGGCGCTGGGAGCCTGCTGGAAAGCGGAGGGCCAGAGCGTGGAGTTTGCTCCCTGCGATGCGGAGGGCAGGACCTACACGCCCACAGGCGTGGGCCGGGAAGAGCCGGAAAGCCCGGCAGACGGGCAGATCTTCCTGAAGGTGGAGGACGAAGAGCACCCCTGGCGGTACGATGGAACATTGGAAGTGTACAGCGCGGCGTCCGGCAACTGGACGGCGCTGCCGCTGGACTATTGCCGCATCACGGCGGCTGGTGCACAGGAAAAATTCTGCCAGTGGGACACGGTGACCGTGCAGGGCACGGCGGCAAAGCAGGCCGGACAGTGGGAAGCACTGGACGGGGACTGCGTGGTGTATGCCGTCACGGAGAACAGCCTGTGCGTGCGTGCCGACCCGGCGGGTGACTATTTTTACGGCACACTGGTGCAGGGGACCGATGCGGCCCAGTGGACCAGCCTGGACGGCAGCCAGACCCGCAGCATCGCGGCGGAACAGACTGTGCAGCTGGAACGCCGGGTGCCGGACCTGGACTTCGTGACCGAATGCGACAACCGGGTGTGGGGCTGCAGCAGCCGGGAAAATGTGATCTACGCCTGCAAGCTGGGCGACCCCACCAACTGGTTTTCCTATCGGGGCATTGCGGCGGACAGCTATGCGGTGACGGTGGGCAGCGACGGAGCCTTTACCGGCGCGGCCACCTGCATGGGCTATGCGTTGTTCTTCAAGGAGAACACTCTGCACAAGCTGTGCGGCACAAAGCCCTCGGATTTTCAGCTCACCTCCCTGCGCTGCCGGGGCGTGGCCAAGAATGCGGCCCGCAGCCTGTGCGTGCTGAACGAGACGCTGTATTATCTCTCGCCGGATGGGGTCATGGCATGGGACGGCAGCATCCCCACCAAGGTGTCGGCGGTGTTGGACGCCAGCCGGCTGGCCAACGTGCAGAGCGCTGTGGGCGGTGCGCTGGACGGCCGGTATTATCTGCACATCTCCCGCACGGCCGGGACCCAGGGGCAGACCCGGCTGCTGGTGTATGACACCGAACGCGGGCTCTGGCACGAAGAGGATGTATGCTCCTGCGACATGGCCAGCACCGGCGGCCAGCTGTATCTGTGGGACGGGCAGGCCCTGTGGGCGGCGGATCCCAGCCGGGAGAGCGACTGGCAGAGCACCGAAGGTGTGGAACAGCAGGTGTCGTTTGAGCTGGTGACCGGTGACATCGGGCAGGACGGGGCGGAACAGCGGTATCTGTCGCGGCTGACGCTGCGGCTGGACGCGGCCTGTGCCAGCACGGTGGAGGTAGCGCTGAGCTACGACGGCGGCCCATGGGAGACAGTGGCAAGCCTGACCGCCCGGGAGGCCCGCCGCAGCTATGACCTGCCGCTGGTGCCCCGGCGGCACAGCACCCTGCGGCTGCGCCTGCGGGGCAAAGGGCAGATCACCCTGCGCAGTCTGGCGAAGAATCTGGCCGCGGCCAAAGGCGGCCTTGTGGAAGAACAGGAGGAAGCAACATGGCAAGTGTGAACGGTCTGAACCGGCTGGGCCTGCCGAAGCTGAGCGAAAACATGGACCCGGAGGACGCAAGAGCGCTGCGCAGCTACCTGTACCAGATGCAGGAACAGCTGCAGTATGTACTGACCAATCTGGACGTGGAAAACCTGTCGGAGGAGCTGCGCACCCGGTTGAATTCGTTGTAAAAGAAAGGAGAAGAGCATGGCGACCAAAAAGAAAGAGGAAGAACTGGCAGCGCCGGAGGCGCAGAGCGGCTATGACACCAGCGGCCTGGAAAACCGACAGCAGGTGGAAGAGGCCATGGCAGGGGCCGGTTACCGCCCCGGCCAGAGCGTGACCGACGCCGCAAACGCGCTGAAGGAGTGGCAGGACAAGCGCCCGGAGGCGTACCAGAGCGGCTACCAGGACCGCATCAATGAGGTGCTGGACCGTCTGCTGGCACGGGAGAATTTTGCCTACAGCTATACGCAGGACCCGCTGTACCGGCAGTACGCCCAGCAGTACGTCCAGAACGCCCACAACGCCAGTGCCGATGCCGCTGCACAGGCGGCAGCCCTGACCGGCGGTTACGGCTCCAGCTATGCGGCCAGTGCGGCACAACAGGCCTACCAGCAGCAGATTGGTGCGCTGAACGAGGCCATCCCCAGCCTGTACAGTCTGGCACTGGACACCTACACCAGCGGCGGCGATGAGCTGGTATCGCGGTTGGACCAGCTGAACGCCCAGGAACAGAGTGCGCAGGAGCAGTACGACCGGAAGCTCTCAGATTACTACACCCAGCTGCAGCAGAAAGGGGAGGATTACAACAACGCCTACGCGCAGGATTACGGGCAGTATCAGGACTATCTGAGCCGTCTGGACACCCTGCACGGCTACTATACTGCGCAGGAACAGGCACAGGCCAGCCGCCGCCAGCAGACCTTCAACGGCATCATGACCGTGCTGGGGGTCATCGGGGATGCGATCCAGCTGGCCATCAGCGGCACCACCGGCATCGGCTCGCTGGCGGGCAGCCTGCTGAACACCGGGTACAACATCGTGTCCGGCACCCGCGCCTACGAGGCCGACCGTGCCGATACGGCATGGAACCAGCAGATGCAGGAAAAGCAGCGGCAGGACAGTTTGACCCAGCAGCGCTATGAGAATGAAGCCAGCGAGCGCGCCTATCAGGATGCGCTGAAGCAGCAGGCCTTCAACAACAGCGTTACCTCGGAAAAGCTGAACATTGCCAAGGGCGAGTGGGCGCTCAAGCAGTCCAATGCGCAGGCCAAAGCCAGCCGTGCGGCGGGCAATGCGGCTGCAAAAAGCAGCGGCAGCGGCAAGGCATCGGGGAGCGCTGCGGGAACGACCGGCGGCACCGCGGGAACGAATGCGCTGAAGGGCAGCAGCGTGGTGCCCTTTACGGCGGCACTGCTGCGCAGCCGTGGCAAGAGTGACACGTCCATTGCCAATGCCCTGCAGAAAGAGGGCTACACCACCAGCGAGATCGCAAAGATCCTGCAGCAGATGAACCAGTAAGAGAAACAGCGGAGGCGTCCATCACCTGATGGACGCCTCCGCTGCTGTATCTGTGATTTTGGGTTCGAGCCAACTGGGTACCTCACCAAAGAAAAAATCCGCCGTTAAAAACAGCTGGAGTGTGGGACCCCGATAGACATTCCGAATGGTTGGGACCCGCGGGCTAAGCAACAGCCCACTGGGCTGATTGCTTACGGTGCTGCGCACCGCCGCCCTGTTCTCGTCCCACTGGGCACCCCACCAAAGAAAAAATCCGCCGTTGCAAAGCAACAGCGGATTTTTGGTGGGGTGCCCAGTGGGACTCGAACCCACGGTCTCCAGATCCACAATCTGGCGCGTTAACCGACTACGCTATGGGCACCACATCAATGCGCCCGAAGGGACTCGAACCCCCGGCCCACTGCTTAGAAGGCAGTTGCTCTATCCACCTGAGCTACGGGCGCACGTTGTTATCCCATTGGGTTCCTTTATGGCGGCAGTCGTGTGTCGGCACACGCTGCGAGAAGTATAATACCATACGGAACCCGGTCTGTCAAGAACAATTTGAAAAAAGTTTCGGATTTTTATGCGGCGCAGTTACAGCAGCCACATGCCGACAAAGCCGCAGGCAAACCCGAGGGCAAGCCCGGCGGCCACATCCCGGATATGGTGCACGCCGGTGAGCACCCGCACCACGGCAATGAGCAGGGCGATGACGATCATGCACCAGCCGACAGCCGGGTAAAAATACAGCCACACCATGGCCAGCACAGCGGCGCTGAGCGCATGCCGGGACGGGAAGGACCGGCCGTGGGTGTCCTTCTGGACCAGCGGAGTGAAACCCGGCTGGTCGTAGGGGCGGGGGCGGTCGAGCCGGGCACGGAGCGCGGTGCCAACCCAGAAGGTGATGCCCGGCACCAGAATGGAACGGGCGATCTCCGGCATCAAATCAGGAGCGGCGCTTTGCCGGGTCAGGAACAGCTGCACCAGCCGGACATTGAGCAGGCACAGCAGCACCGGGTAGGAGACAAACGGCACCAGCGGGAGCCAGCGGTCCAGCGCGACCACGAAGCGCCGGGCGGCCGGGTGCGCGTCAAACCACCGGTACAGGGCATGATAGTGTTCTGCGGTCAAAAAAGGTCCCTCCGCATCGGGTCAGAATGAGATCAGAAACAGGTGTCCAGATAGTTTTCCACATCGAAGGGCTCCGGTGTGGAATCCTTGCGCAGGTACAGCGGGTGGTGCGGGTGGCCTTTTTTGCTGCGCTTGCCAAAGGTCACCCAGGGAATGTTCTTTTCCCGGGTCAGGGCCACCATCTCCCGCATGAGGCCGGGCAGGTAATCCCGCTTTTCGATCAGGGTGCCCCAGGCGGCCCACATGGTGGGTTCGGTCTGGGCCAGCACGGCCTGCAGCCAGCGCAGGTTCTCGTCGCACAGGGCGCGGTCCGGCACACGGTCCATGTCGTTGGGGTCGGTGGCACGCTGAGGGTACACGTTGAACATGATCCAGCTGTCAAAATCGTTGGCGTTGGCCAGACGCTCCACACTTTTCAGGGTGGGGTCCAGCGCACCGGGCTGAGCGGTGCTGGGGTTGATGCCGATGCACACCAGCGGGTGCCGGCCCACCCGGCCCAGCACATAGCGATAAGGCTGGTATGTATGGGGCTCGTAATACCACAGACCGCCGGGGTATTCGTCGGCTTTCAGCAGGGGAAGTGCGTCGGTGTGCATGGGTGTGCTCCTATCCTTCGATCAATTTCTTTTATCGTACCCGAAATGCGGGGAGAAATCAACACTTTTGTGCGACAAAGTCTCCCATAAAACTGATTTTCATGGTATACTGAGCTGAACAGTGCAGCGCAGCTGCACAGCGACCCACCGGAGACGAAAGGAGCAGGTTATGCTGGAAGATTACAAAAACGCGCTGAAGTCCGGACAGCGCGCCTATCGTGCCTGCGTGGCACGCGGCCAGTCGCCCTATCTTGCGGTGCTGGACGATATTCTGGTCAATGTGAACATCGTATCACAGGAGCCGCTGGGTCTGGTGGAGATCCCGGCCGAGAGCATCGTGGGCACCAAGACCAGCGGACGGCACACGGCCTTTGCGCCCAACTTCATGCCTCTGCTGGAGGCGGACACCGAGTTTGCCGCCAAGTGGTCCAACCTCTGCGAGGCCCACCTGGAAGAGGGTATCCACACGCCCATCATTGCCTTTGAGTTCATGAACCGGTTCTATGTGCAGGAGGGCAACAAGCGGGTCTCGGTGCTCAAGTATTACGGCGCGGTCAAGATCGCCGGCACGGTCACCCGGCTGATCCCGGCCCGGAACGACAGCCTGGAAAACCGGATCTACTACGAGTTTTTGGACTTCTACCGGCTGTCCAAAGTCAATGATGTGCACTTCAGCAAACCGGGCAGCTATGCCAAGCTGCAGACGCTGGTGTGCAAGGCGTCGGGCGAGAGCTGGACGGACGATGACCGGATGAACTTTGCGGCCTTTTACACCATGTTCTGCCAGCAGTTCCAGCAGCTGGGCGGCGACCGGCTCAACATCACCGCCGGGGATGCCATGCTGGTGTATCTGAGCGTTTACCGCTACTCGGACGCCTGCGACTCCACCCCGGCACAGATGAAGGCAAACATGGAAAAGCTGTGGAACGAGGTGCGGGTGCTCACCGAGCCGCAGGCCGTGCATCTTTCACTGGAGCCGACCCAGAGCACCGGCGAGCCGCTGCTGGCCAAGCTGAACATTTTCAGCTCCCGGCCCAGTGAGCTCAAGGTGGTGTTCCTGCATGAGCACAATGCCGAGAACAGCGCCTGGGTGCGCAACCACGACAAGGGCCGTGCGGCGCTGGAAAAGGAATTTCCGGACCGGCTGTCTGTTACCTGCCGGGAGAATGTGAACCCGGAGGTGGACGCGGAACAGATCCTGGAGGACGTAGCCCACGACAACGCGGATGTGATCTTCACCACCAGTGCCCGGATGCACACGGCCTGCCTGAAGGTGGCGGCCCAGCACCCCAAGACCCGCATCCTGAACTGCTCGCTGAACGCGCCGCATCCGCTGGTGCGCACCTACTATCCCCGCACCTATGAGGTGACCTACCTGCTGGGCCTGCTGGCCGGTGCGCTTACCCGCACCGATCGGGTGGGCTATGTGGCGGCCAACCCGGTGTACGGCATCCCGGCGGCAGTCAACGCCTTCGCACTGGGCCTCAAGACGGTGCGCCCCTGCGCGCGGGTGCTGCTGCGCTGGGCCTGCCTGCCAGACCCGGCCCACCCGCTGGATTTCTCGGACTGCCCGGACGTGGACATTTTCTATGCCCACAGCAGGAAGGAGCCGGAAGGTACCTACCGGGATTACGGTCTGTGCCGCCGTCGGCCGGACGGCACGCTGGAGCCGCTGGGCCTGCCGGTGTGGAAATGGGAAACCTTCTATATTGAGATCATCCGCTCCATTTTTGACGGCACCTGGAACAACGACGGCAGCGGTGCCCGGGCGGTGAATTACTGGTGGGGCATGCGCAGCGGTGCCGAAGAGATCAACTACAGCGCCGACCTGCCGGCAGGCACTCTGCAGCTGCTGGACCTGATGGAAAAGCTGCTGAGCGAGGATGAACTGCGCATCTTCCATGGCGAGCTGTACGCCGCAGGCCATGTGCTGCATGCACCGGAAAAGCTGATCTATTCGCCCAAGGAGCTCATGGAGATGGACTGGCTGGACGAGTGCGTGGACGGTGCACTGCCGCATTACGACGATCTGGACGTCAAGACCCGGACGCTGGTGGCCATCAACGGCCTGGCGAACCTGAAGAAGCTGGAGTAAGGACCGGACGACCGGTACAAAAAACGGAGCAAACCAGACGTGAAAATACTTGCGATTTCGGATGTGCCCTCCAAAGCCTTGTGGGACTACGGCACCCGGGAACATCTGCAGGGGATCGACCTGATCCTTTCCTGCGGGGACCTGCCAAAGAAGTATCTGGAGTATCTGACCAATTTCACGACCGTGCCCATTTTGTATGTCCACGGCAACCACGACGGAAGCTACCGGGGCGATGAGCCGGGCGGCTGCATCTGTGTGGATGATCAGGTGTTCGTGTGGAACGGGCTGCGCATCATGGGGCTGGGCGGGTGTTTCCGCTACAACCAGGAAGATACCTACCAGTACACCGAGGCGGCCATGCGCCGCCGGGCACGCAAACTCTGGCTCCAGGCGCACAAGGTGGGCGGCATCGACATCCTGCTCACGCATGCCCCGGCCAGCGGCCTGAACGACGGCACCGACCGCGCCCACAAGGGCTTTGTGTGCTTCAATGAGCTGCTGGACGAATACCAGCCTGCCTGGTTCGTGCACGGGCATGTGCACCTGAACTATGACGCAAAGCTGCCCCGGGTGTGCACCCGCGGAAACACTACGGTGATCAATGCCACGGAGCGCTATGTGTTTGAGATCCCGGATCCGGATCCGCTGCAAAAGCGGAAATTCCTCTGGGGCAGCGCAAAGAAATAACAGGGCATCCAGGCACAAAACAAAACGCTTCCGCAGGAGTTCTGCAGAAGCGTTTTTTGCGTGTTTTGTTTGTGCTCCGTCGTGCGGTGCGCGGCACCCGGAACGCAGAAAAATTACAGGTCCAGTTTGCCGGAGACCTTGTTGATGACGTAGTAGGCAGCGCCCTCTTCCGGCTTGACGTATACCTTGCAGGACTGCACGCCCACCTTGTGGGTGGCGCGGTAGTCGGCCTTGGCACGGTCGATGACATCGGTAATGTTGTACTGTTTGCCGTTCAGTTCCACATACAGCTCCGGAGCCAGCGGCGGACGGCCGCGGCGGGCAGGTGCCTTTGCGGCAGGTTTGCGGGTCTTGGGGTCCGCAGCAGATTCCGTTGCGGGGGAAACTGCAGGAGTCTTTTTCTCAGCCATAATAAAACCTTCTTTCTGGATTCTGAGCACAGCGGTGCGTGAAGGTCCGCCGTGCAGGTTCCGACTTAAACAAATTACTTATATAATAATTTTTTGCGGTTCGTTTGTAAAGCCTTTTTCCAAAAAATCTCGCAAAACCGGCAGGAAACAGGATCTGCAATGCAAAGAAACGTTCCGGCAGCCGTCCGGGGACCGGAAATTCCTGTTTCCCGGCAGAAATCAGGGATTTCCGACCGGAGACGGTTTTGTACTTCGGTGAGAAACAAATCGGGTAAATGCGGCGTGTGCGGCGTGCAGATTTTACCGGCGGCAAAGCTTTTCGGTCTGTGCGATCACCGGGTCCAGAAGTTCTTCGTCCCAGTCCTCGGAAAAGGCGAACAGGCCCCGGTAAATGGCCAGCTGCACGTCGGCATCCGGGTGCTGTGCAGCCAGGCGGAACACGGCCTGCAGCAGCCGCAGCTTGCGCTGCCGGACAGCGGGCGCTGCACTGCGCAGCCGGGTAAGGTCATAGTCCTTTGTGTTGCCGCAGGGCATGGCACAGGTGGCACAGTTGGGGGCCACCGCGTGCTTTTCGGCGCGGGTGATGTCCAGCATGCGCTGCAGCGTTTCGGCCGGGGCATCCGGCTGCGCAGCCAGTCGCAGCCCGGCATTGAGCACGGCGTCGGTGTTCTCGGTCTTGGGTTCGCTGGAAGTGGAGCGCGCAAGGCCCACAAGGGCACCCAGCAGGGTGTCCCGCAAGGTGTCTGCCGGGGTATCCGGCGTGCGGAGATAGTCGGTCATGGCAGTGTCCTTTCAAGTGTAAAAATCTGCAAAGAGTATAGCCCATTTATCCGCGCAATACAAGCCGCAGAAAAAAGCCCCCTCACAGCGGAGGGGGCCGGAAATGAGAAAATCAGAGCAATGCAGGAACTTCTTTTGCCAGCATCTCAGCCAGCTGAGCATGACCTTTGCAGGTCAGGTGCATGAAATCCACCTGGTTGAACGCGCAGTTCTTTGCATCCAGGAAGTGCACGTTCTGGCGCGCGCAGATGATGCGGAACTGCTCGGCCACACCGGCGGATTTCTCCACACAGCCGTCGCCCATGACCGCGTCATGGAACCCGGCCCCGATGGGCGGCGGTGCCACCACCAGAATGTTGGGCTGTTTGGTGCCCCAGCAGTCCACGCTCTTGGCCTTGAGGATCAGGCGCTCCATACCGGCTGCAATGCAGGCGGCGTTGGCACCAAAGCGCTCTTTCACGTCGTTGGTGCCCAGCATGATGATGAGCAGGTCAATGACCTCATGGCTCTTGAGCAGGGAGTAGATCACGCTCAGGGCGTCCATGGACTCGTGGATGGGGTCCACGAACACGGTGGTGCGGCCGGAAAGGCCCTCCTCGGTCACCAGATATTCGTCGCCCAGCGCCTTTTGCAGGCGGCAGGTCCAGCGCTCGTCCTCGTTGAAGCGGATGCCGTGGTCGGCACAGTCATTGGGGTCAGCGCAATAGCCGTGGGTGTTGGAATCGCCCAGGCAGAGAATGTGCTTTTTCATCAGTGAATTACTCCTTTTCTTCCATGGTCTGGCGGAAGTAGTATACGGCACCCACCATACCGGCGTCGTTGTGCAGCTGTGCGGCGCGGACCTCCAGCCCCTCGGCAAAGGCGGGCATCACCGATGCCTTTACTTTGGCGGCAATGGGGGCGATGAGCAGCTTCTGCTGGGCGCTCACGCCGCCGCCGATCAGGATCAGCTGCGGGTTGAAGATGTGCACCATGCCGGCAAGGCCCTGCGCGATCTCGTCGGTCCAGGCGTCCAGCAGGGCCAGTACCTCCGGGTTTCTGGCTTCTGCTGCGGCAAAGATGGCGCGTCCGTCTGTCCAGGCAGGGTTCTTCTCCTTTGCGGCACGCACAAGGGCAGTGGTGGCGGCGTAGCGCTCCCAGCAGCCGGTGGCCCCACAGGTGCAGGGTACGCCGTCCAGTGCGTGGGTACGGTAGTGGCCCAGCTCACCGCCAAGACCGCGGGCTCCCTCCAGCAGGCGGCCGCCGGTCAGGATGCCGCCGCCCACGCCGGTGCCCAGCGTGACACCGATGACGTCGGTATAGCCCTGTGCCCCGCCGACCCATACTTCGCCAAGGGTCATGCAGTTGGCGTCGTTGGCCACCGTGACGGGCAGACCAAAGTCCTGCTCCAGCGCGGCCTTGATGGGGCTGCCGATGTAGTTGGGGAAATTGCCGCAGGTGCCGGCTACGATGCCCTTGCGGCTGTCGATCTGGCCGGTGGCGGACACGCCGATGCCGGAAAGGCTTTCCACCGGGATGGCCTGTGCTGTTAAAAACTCTTTTGCAGCCTTGCGCACGGTGTCCAGCACGGGGGTCTGGTAGCCGTCAAAGTTCACGCTCTGCTCGCCCTTGCACAGCACTTTGCCGGTCTCGTCCACGATGCCCAGCTTGACGGCGGTGCCGCCGATGTCAATGCCAAAATACTGTTTCATGCAGCGTCTCCGTTTACTTGTTCATGGCGTTGATGGCACCGGTGAAGCGGGCCGTGATCTCGGCCGGGCGGGTGATGGCACCGCCCACCACCAGGGCAAAGGCCCCGGCTTCCAGTGCCTTGACGGCCTGCTCCGGGTAGTGGATGTGGCCCTCGGCAATGATCTTGGCCGGGCACTTGGTGGCCAGCTTGTGCACAAACTCAAAGTCGATGTCGTTGATGCCCTGGGTCTCCGGGGTATAGCCCCGCATGGTGGTGCCCACAAAGTCGGCCCCGGCCTCAGCGCAGAGCATGGCGTTCTCAAAGTTGTCGCAGTCGGCCATGAGCAGCTGATCCGGGTACTTAGCCTTGATGGCACGGATGAACTCGGCAGAGGTGGAGCCGTCAGGCCGCAGGGCCCCGGTGCCCTGGACTGCCAGGATATCCACACCGCAGGCCACCAGCTCGTCCACTTCCTTCATGGTGACAGTGATGTACATGGGGGTGCCGGGGTAATCCTTTTTGATGATGCCGATGACCGGCAGGTCCACCACCTGCTTGATCTGGGTGATGTCGCGCACGGTGTTGGCACGGATGCCCACGGCACCGCTCATGGCGGCAGCCTTGGCCATCAGGGGCATCACGCCGCCCTCCTTGGTGTACAGCGGTTCGGTCTCCAGTGCCTGACAAGAGACGATCAGACCGCCCTTGATCTGAGCAAACAGTTTTTCCTTATCCATTGTTTCAGCCCTCCATTTTGATTTTGACAACGGCCTTGCGCACATTGGCACAGCCATCCTGTACCAGGCCGGGTTTGTGCAGCTCCGTGGGGAAGAACAGGACGAACCGCCCCTCGCCCAGGGCACCGCTCACAACGCTGGCGCTGTCCTGGAACCCGCAGTCCACGGTATATTCGCCGACTTCCTCGCCGGGCTCATTGGTGTAGCCCCAGCCCTCGCCGCCGGTAATGTCGATCTGCAGGTCGGCATACAATTTGTGATATTCGGGGTGGTAGCCTGCATCCGGGTGCAGGGCGGCGTCCATCACGTTGATGAATACCTCGTCACCGTCCACCTCGGTGCGGCCGCTCGGCAGGGCCGAAAGGTCGTGGGTGAGCAGGTAGTCGATGGCGGTGTCCAGATTGGGATGCAGCCCTTTGTAGCGGGCCAGATGCTCCAGAGTATCGCAGATCATGGTGCATTCCTCCAAAAAAGAAGCGCCCGCCTCCCCTCTGAAAAGAGACGGAGAGGGGGCGCTGTTCGGTTTTACAGTTTTGCGATGGCAGCTTCGATCATGGCCTGTGCTTCGGCCACGATGGGCTCATCCTCCGGGATCAGGCCGGGCATGGGCTCGCGCACGCCGCCCAGCTCCAGACCATACATCCGGCGCAGGATCTCCTTCTGCACGGCGTACAGGTTGCCGTGGGCTTCGCACATCTTGTAGATGATGCGGTCGGCGTCGTACTGGATGGCCTGTGCTTCTTTGATCTCGCCCTTGTTGATGTGGTCGTTCATGGCCAGGTACAGCTCCGGCATCACGGCGTAGGTGCCGCCGATGCCGCCGTCGGCACCGATCACACGGCCGGAAACGAACTGCTCATCGGGGCCGTTGAACACCACGAAGTTGCCCTCGCCGCGGGCGGCGATGCCGGCATCCTTGAACATCTGGATATCCTGGGTGGGCATGGAGCTGTTCTTCACGGCCACCACGTTGGGGTTCTTCAGCATCTCCTTCAGCAGGCTCATGGTCAGGGCTGTGCCAGCCAGCTGGGGGATGTTGTAGATGACGAACTCGGTGTTGGGAGCAGCCGCGGACATGTCGTTCCAGTACTTGGCAATGGCGTACTCCGGCAGGTGGAAGTAGATGGGCGGGATGGAAGCAATGGCGTCCACGCCCACGCTCTCGGCATGGCGGGCCAGCTCCACGCTGTCGGCGGTGTTGTTGCAGCCAACATGAGCAATGACGGTGATCTTGCCCTTGGCCTCGCTCATCACGGCTTCCAGAACGGTCTTGCGCTCGTCCACATGCTGGTAGATGCACTCGCCGGAGGAGCCGCCCACATACACGCCCTTGACGCCCTTGGCGATCAGGTGGCGGGTGAGGGCCTTGACGCCCTCCACCGAGATGTTGCCCTCTGCGTCATAGCAGGCGTAAAAGGCAGGGAACACACCCTGATATTTGGTGATATCTTTCATGGGTCAATATCCTTCTTTCTGTAGTATAAACAGATACACGTTTCGTACTGCACTTAAACCTGCTCCCGGTCCAGCAAGCCCCATAGACTTGTGTTCCGGGCAACGGTATCAGTGCCCTCTTGCGGTGCCCTGCATCCGCTTCGACCCTTGGGCGGGTCTTGCGTCTTGCAGACCGCTGCGCCAAAAATTGCTCCCTGTACTCCCCTTTTTGTCACTTGCGTGACATCTTCCCCCGGAGCGGGGGAAGTCTTTGGCCGCAGGCCGCGGTCGCAATTTTAGCCCTTAACAGCACCCATTGCGATGCCCTTGGTGAAGTACTTCTGGAAAATGAGGAAGATGATGATGATAGGCACAGCGGCCAGTGCGGCACCGGCCATGATCAGACCGAAGTCGGTGCTGTTCTCGGCCTGCAGCTTTGCAATGCCCAGCGAGATGGTCAGGTTGCTGGTGCTGGACAGCA
>ERZ838839.176-NODE-176-length-85134-cov-7.648903_pt1 | contig 85134 bp, 80 predicted proteins | sample MGYA00519909_ERZ838839 | MGnify/ENA primary metagenome ERZ838839 (study PRJEB31850, sample SAMEA3708843) | human gut metagenome | biome: human gut; feature: human-associated habitat; material: faeces | place: China | collected 2014 ...
GTCGCGCCGCTCCGGCAAGCCCGGCGGCCGCGATGCGTGGCGCAACTATGATGAGCCGCAGGACCGTCGCGGTCGCGGGGGTCGTGCGGATCGCGTCGCTCGCGCATCGGTCAACCCGCGCGGCGGCCGCGCAGACCGTGGTGCCCAGGCGTCGCGTTCGGGCCGCAGGCCCGGGGACCGCGGAGGCCGTCGTTAGGGGTGGGTCCCCTGCACGATTTCACGTGTCCTCCATAGGTGAAATGCGCAGTTCTTGTAGAGGGGCGCGTCTGCATCGCGTGCGGTGCCGACGCGCCCCTCGTCATGTACCTCGGCAGGGATCGGTTGTGGTTTGACGCATGTTCGACGGGGGTTCGATTACCCCTGTGAGATGCAAAGGCGCCCAAGGTCAAAGATGCCGCCCGTCGCTTTGGCGCGGCCGCCGCGCCGTAGCCTTGAGATGTGTCCACGACATCGAAGGAGGCGCCATGAGGCATATGACAACACTCGATCGAGATATTCTCGAGATGGCGGAATACTGGGGGGAGCGCAAGACGTGCTGGCTTGATGCGGCATCCGACGAGTTCCAGGCGTGCGTCCAGCCGTGCAGCATGAGTCGGGAGCGCCCGACGTCGCGCTACGTATCTATGGTCAACACCTATTTCACGGAGTGGGTTCTCTTCGAGCGTCCGCTGGCGTATGGGCGCACGCCGTTGCAACTGTACATCGATCGGGTTGCCGACGGCGTCTCATCCGGCGCGCGAGACCGCTTGAGGCAGGTCGAGCGCACGCAGTTCTTTTCCAGGTTCGCCATCTTGGAAAAGGACGAGCGCCTGTATCGCGCGGTGCTGTCGGATGTGCGGACGGGCAGGGGTTACGAGGTGATCGACCCGGTGCTGTGCACGACGCAGCGCTGGCGTGACGGGACCATCGCCGAGCGCATCGCATGCGTGGACGGCGTGTGGCGCCCTGTTGGCCAGGCACGTCTCTACGATCGCGCGCCCGCGCACCACCCGTATGCCGTCGCCCCCGGTGAGGAACTGGGCGAGGGGGAGGCGTCGGACGCTCTGGCGTCCAGCTATTACCTGAGATTGCTCCGCGATGTGCTAGGTGTCGAGGGCCGGTATGCCAGCACGCTCAAGTTCGTGGAGGTGGAGGAGGATCCGCCGCACGGGGCGTAAATCATGTGGAGCAACGAGGGGGTTTGTATGGTCGACCTGTGAGACGGCGAATGCGATGGTACGGTACTGCGGCTTTGTAACGCCTATACTCGTTTGGAGTGAGGACATGGCCGTCCGCATCATCAGCGATTCAGGTTCCGAGTACCAGACTTCAGATCATCCTGCATTGGATGTCCTGCCCCTTACGGTTGCCTTCGGCTCCGACGTGTATCGCGAGGGCGTCGACCTGACGCACGAGCGCTTCTACGAGCTGTTGGTGGAGCGAGAAGAAAACCCGACGACCGGCCAGGTCACCCCTTTTGTGTTCGCCGAGGCCCTCGATCGCGCTCGGGAGGCGGGCGACGACGTGGTTATCATCACCATGTCGAGCAAGCTGTCGGGCACGTATCAGAGCGCTTGCGCCGCCGCGGCCCAAGCGCATGAGCAAGGGCTGCAGACGGTTCGAGTCGTAAACAGCCTGAGCATGACGCTGGGAGAGCGGATCCTCGTGGAATATGCGCTGAGGATGGTCGACGCCGGGTGCGGAGCGCATGAGATCGCCGACGCCCTCGTGCCCGCGGCTTCCCGCGTGCGCATCCTCGGCCTCATCGACACCCTCGAGTACCTCAAGCGAGGCGGGCGCATCTCCGCGGCCGCGGGCGCGGTGGGCGAGATGCTATCCATCAAGCCGGTCATCACCGTGGTCGACGGCGAGGTCGTGGTGCTGGGCAAGGCCCGCGGGCCGAAAAACGGCCGCAACCTGCTGCATCGCGAGGTAGAGCGCGCGGGCGGGGTCGACTTCTCCATGCCCGGCGCGCTGGGCTATTCGGGATTGTCCGACAAGCTGCTGCGCAAATACCTCGAGGACAACAGGAGCGTGTGGGAGGAAGGCGTGCGCGAGGAGGACCTGCCGATCTCCCAGATCGGCGCGGCGATTGGCACTCATGTGGGCCCGGGAGGCATCGCCGTGACATTTTTTGCGCACGAGTAACCGAATGGTTTCAAACATGTGATGACATGATGATGGACGGAATTAGCAGTACACTACTGCGGGTTCTGTCCATTATCTCGTTTGAAGGGGATACCCATGCCCGTTCGTATCATCACTGATTCCGGTTCCGATTGCCTCCAGGGCGACCATCCGCGCCTCGACGTTCTGCCCTTGTCCGTTGGCTTTGGTACCACGATGTACCAGGCCGACGTCGACCTTTCGCGCAAGCGATTCTACGAGCTCCTCGTCGAGGGCGATGATTTCCCCACCACGGGTCAGGTGAACCCCTACGCGTTCTCCCAGGCCATCGAGCGCGCCCAGCGCGATGGCGACGACGTTGTGATTCTCGCGCTCTCCAGCAAGCTTTCCGGCACCTATCAAAGCGCCGTCACGGCTGCGGCCGAGGCGAGCGATGTCACCGAGGTGCATGTCGTGGACACGAAGAGCGTGACAGTTGGCGAGCATATCCTGGTCGACTACGCCCTGCGCCTGCTGGATGAGGGCGCGAACGCGGCGGAGATCGCCCGCGCGGTCGAGGCCGCGGTCGACCGCGTCGTGGTCATCGGCCTGCTGGACACCCTCGAGTACCTCAAGCGCGGCGGGCGCATCTCCGCGGCAGCGGGCGCGGTGGGCGAGCTTTTGTCCATCAAGCCGGTCATCACGGTCGCCGATGGCGAGGTCGTCGTGCTCGGCAAGGCGCGTGGGTCGAAAAACGGCCGCAATCTGCTGTGCCAGCAGGTCCAGAGCGCGGGAGGCATCGATTTTTCCATGCCCGTCATGCTGGGCTATTCGGGCATGTCCGACAAGCTGCTGCGCAAGTACCTCGCAGACAGCCGCACGGTGTGGGAGGGCAATCTCGCCGAGGATGAGATCCCCGTCCTCATGGTCGGCGCCACCATCGGCACGCATGTAGGCCCCGGCGCCGTCGCCGTCGCGTTCTTCAAGCAGGTGTAGACGTCTTTGCCTCCGACTGGGGTGCTAGAATAGCCATATCCGTGCATACAACCATCGAGGAGGACGCACATGACCGTATCGGCTCCCATCGACGCCACGCAGACCCCTGCCTGGAAGGCGCTTCAGGCCCATTACGATGAGCTTCAGGCTCAGGGCATCAGTTTGAAGGAGTGGTTCGCCGCAGATCCCGAGCGCGTGAACAAGCTCACGTTTGAGGCGGGCGACCTGCACTTCGACCTGTCCAAGAACCTCATCACCGACGAGACGGTCAAGCTCCTCGCCGAGCTCGGTCGCGCCTGCGGCGTGGAGGAGCGTCGCGACGCGATGTTCTCGGGCGTTCACATCAACACCACCGAGGACCGCGCCGTCCTGCACACGGCGCTTCGTCGTCCCGCCTCTCAGAAGGGCGAGCTCATCGTCGACGGCCAGGATGTCGTCACGGACGTCCACGAGGTCCTCGACCGTATGTACGCCTTCGCCGAGCGCGTTCGCTCCGGCGAGTGGACCGGCGTCACCGGCAAGAAGATCGAGCACCTGGTGTCCATCGGCATCGGCGGCTCCGATCTCGGCCCCGTCATGGCGTATGAGGCCCTCCAGCCGTACGCCGACGCCGGCATCGATTGCCGCTACATCTCCAACATCGACCCCAACGACATGGCTGAGAAGGTCAAGGGGCTCGATCCCGAGACCACGCTCGTGATCATCGTCTCCAAGACGTTCACCACGCTGGAGACCCTCACCAACGCCCGAGAGGTCAAGGCCTGGATGCTCGAGCAGCTCAAGGCCGCTGGCGCCATCGACGGCACGCCCGAGCAGGACGCCGAGGCTATCCGTCGTCACTTCGTCGCCGTGTCCACCGCGCTCGACCTCGTCGCCGACTTCGGCATCGACCCCGAGAACGCCTTCGGCTTCTGGAACTGGGTCGGCGGCCGTTACTCCGTCGACTCCGCCGTGGGCCTGTCGCTCATCGTCGTCCTCGGCCCCGAGCGCTTCGCTCAGTTCCTCGAGGGCTTCCGCGCCATCGACGAGTATTTTGAGAACACGCCGCTGGAGGAGAATGTCGTCGCGCTCATGGGCCTCATGAACGTGTGGTACGTCAACTTCTTCGGCGCCGACACGCACGCCGTGCTTCCCTACACCCAGTACCTGCACCGCTTCCCTGCCTACCTGCAGCAGCTCACCATGGAGTCCAACGGCAAGCAGGTTCGCTGGGACGGCAGCGCCGTGACCTGCCACACCGGCGAGGTCTTCTGGGGCGAGCCCGGCACCAACGGCCAGCACGCCTTCTATCAACTGATCCACCAGGGCAACGTGATGGTCCCGGCCGATTTCATCGCCTTCGCAAACACGCACAACCCCGCTCAGGATAACGGTCAGGACGTGCACGAGCTGTTCTTGGGCAACTTCCTCGCCCAGACCAAGGCGCTCGCCTTCGGCAAGACCGCCGACGAGGTCCGCGCCGAGGGCACGCCCGAGGAGATCGTCCCCGCCCGCGTGTTCACCGGCAACCGCCCGACGACCTCGATTTTCGGCGACACTCTCACCCCGTTTGCGCTCGGTGAGCTCATTGCGCTGTACGAGCACATCACCTTCGTCGAGGGCACCGTGTGGGGCATCGACTCCTACGACCAGTGGGGTGTCGAGCTCGGCAAGCAGCTTGCCAAGCAGATCACCCCGGCGTTCCACGACGACGAGGCCCTGGCTGCCCAGGACGCCTCGACACGTGCTCTCATCGAGTACTACCGCGCCACGCGCAAGTAGTCCGCCACATCGGATTCGCTGCTGAGGGGCCGCATCGGTATGTTTGAACTGCGTCCCAAATCTTGGACGGGTCAATAGATACGGTCTAAGCCGCTAGGGACTGGCTCCGGAACTCCTCCGGGGTCAGCCCCTTCAGTCTAACCTGCCTCCTCCTCGTGTTCCAGTGGGCTATGTACTCCTCCAGCTTCTCCTTGAGCTCCTCGAAGCTCTCGAAGCCCTGCCCGCGGAAGAACTCGTCCTTCATGTGGCCGAACATCTGCTCCGTCGCGCCGTTGTCGAGGCAGTCCCCCTTTCGCGACATGCTCTGGACGACCCCCGCCTCGCGCAGGGCGGCGCAGTACTCCTCGTGCTGGTACTGCCACCCCATGTCGCTGTGCATGATCGGGTTCTTGCCCTCGGGGATCTTCGGCAGCAGCATGTCGAGCATCTCCTTCTGCTGGGCCATGTCCGGGTGCCGTGAGATCGACCACGCCGCTATCTCGCAGCTGCCGAAGTCGAACGCCGGCGCGAAGCACGCCTTCCCCCAGGGCTGCCTGAACTCCGTGACGTCCGTGCCCATCTTCTCCCACGGCCCGTCGGCCGCGAAGTCGCGCCCCAGCACGTTCTCGAAAGTCTTCCCGACGACGCCCTTGTAGGAGTTGTACCTGTGGTAGTCGGTCTCGCGTCGGATGCCGCAGGAGATCCCGATCTCGCGCATCATCTTGAGCACCGTCTTGTCGGCTATGCGCGCGCCCTCCTCCGCCCGCAGGCACATCGCGATCTGGCGGTGGCCGCACCCGTTCGCCGTCCGGCTGAAGACCTCGACGGCCTTGCCCCAGAGCTCGGGCCTCGTGGGCCTCGGCGGGTGGCGGAGCGCGTAATAGTAGGTCGACCTGGCCATCCCCGCCGCCTCCAGCAGGTCGGCGAGGGCGAATCCCCGCCCCGAGAGCTCGGCGACTATCTGGGCCCTCTCCCAGCTCGCAGCCGTTTCTCCGCCCCCAGGGCCGCCAATTTTTTTAAGTAGGCGTTCTCGGCCTCGAGCTTCCGGACGCGCTCCTCGAGCTCCTGCTCGCGCGTTTTGCGAACCGCTTTCGCGCCCGACACGGGCGGCCTGCCCTTGGGCTTCGGCCTCAGGGCCTCGGCGCCGCCCTCCCGGTAGGCTTTGCACCATTTCTCCAGCGGGGACAGCGACGCTATCCCATAGCGCGCCATGACCGCGGCTTTGGGCTCGCCGCCCTCCACCACGTCCCTGGCCGCCGACGCCTTGAGCTCCCAGCGGTAGCTCCTGCTCTTCTTTCCCATGGCCAACAACCCTTCGAGGCCGAGCGCGACGTATGCTCGATGCCATTTTCTCACGGTCGTCGGCGGCAGCCCCAGATGGGTCGCCGCCGAATGGTAGCCGCGCCCTCCGGCGAACATCTCCGCCGCCATCCGGCGCATGCTTTCGTCGTATCTGAGTCTCAAGTCGTCGGACATAAGAAAGCCTCCCATTTCTTGTGTCCAAGAAATGGGAGGCAGTTCAGTTCCGGTGCGGCCCTTCGTCTTGGCTTGCGGTCGCCTGTTTGCCCTCGGCCCAAAAGAGCGCCTCGGCGTGCAGCGGGTGGCTTGCGACGTCGAACCGCTCGACGAGCTCGCCTGGCGCACCGCGCAGGAACAGCCAGGAGCGGTCGAGCGGCGTGGAGAGCAGGGAGCTCACGGGCTTATTCGCGCGGTCGTGATAGTACCGCGCCGTCTCGGTGTCTTGGAAGGCGAGCACGAGCTGCGTGTCGCAGTTGCCGATGATGGTGTGCGCGCTCGCCTCGCCGTATCGGTCCACGAGCTGGCTGGTGGACTGGCACAGCATGGTGCACCAGATGTTCTTGCTGCGCACGACCGAGATCGCCTGCTCGAAGTTGGGGATGAGGAAGTTGCCAAAGTCGTCGAGGAGGAGCCTGACGGGGATCGGCAGCGCGCCGTCTACCTGTGCGTCGGCCTCGCGTCCCAGCGAGATGAGGGCCTGGGTCAGGAAAAGGTTGGTGAGCGGGTCGAGCGAGCGGTCCATGTCGGAGAGCGTCACGAACAGCGCGCTGGGCTCATGACCCATGCGGGGGAAGTCGATCTGGTCGGCGCGGTCGTACAGGTCGAGCGCCTCGTCCGTGGCCAGGCACATCACCTTCTCGGCGAGGATGCCCATGATGCTGGAGCTCATCTTCTCGGCGCCGAGCGTGGCGCGGTAGCGCATGAACGCGGCGGCGCAATAGCTCGTCGGGTCCGCCTCGACCGCCTCGCCGAGTAGCGCCAGCGCGCTGCCGTCGCCCAGGGCGTTGACGAGCTGGACGACCGAGCGGAACGTCTGCTCGCGCTCGGGCAGCTGTTCTACCACGTAGGCGATGAGGCAGGACAGCAGGTTCGCGGCGGCGTTGTCCCAAAACGGGTCCTTTTCGGACTCGACGGGGCAGATAGCCTTGGCGATCGAGATGATGTCCTGCTGGGAGGGCTTCCCGGTCGCGGCGTCGCGGCGGATGAACGAGAGCGGGTTGTACCCCGCGGGCTGGGCGCAGACGGGTGCCGTCGCCACCATGTTGGAGAAGTTGATGGCTTGCACGCGATAGCCATGCACCGCGAGCAGCGGGCCCATCTCTCGGCAGAGCAGCCCCTTGGTGTCAAGCACGATGAAGCTTGCGTTCATCTGCATGAGGTTGGGCTTGAGGACGTGGCGCGTTTTGCCCGACCCGGAGGGTCCGATGACGAGCATGTTGTTGTTCACGTGCGTCTCCCACGTGTTCGTGCCGAGCGCGCGGCCCGCGGCGAGGATGGTGGGGTTCGTGGTGGGCAGGTTGGCGTGGGGCATGGCTTACCCCTCCTTTCGGGTGGAGATGATGCGGGTTGCGAAGCCGAGCTCGACGGCGCGCTCGGCATTTAGGTACGTGTCTTTGGCCGTGAGCGACTGAACGCGCCTGAGCGTGAGTCCGGAGCGCTCGGCGAGGATGCCGTTGAGCGTCCTGCGGCGCGCCATGAGGCGGCGGCTCGTCTCTTGCAGGGCGAGTGCGGAACCGCCGGCCCCCTGCGGGATGAGCGGGTCGTGGATCATGATTTCAGCGTGGGGGAACATCTCGCGTTCGTCGCCCGCCATGAAGATGACCGATCCCATGGACGCGGCCAGCTCGGTGCAAACCGTGCGCACGGGGCACGAGACGGAGCGCAGCGCGTCGTAGATGGCCAGCCCTGCGCTCACCTGGCCTCCCGGGCTGCTCACGTACACGGTGATGGGGGAGGAGGGGTCCTCGCCCTCCAGGTGCAAGATGAGCTGGCAGATGCTCATGGCCATGCCTGACTCGATGTCGCCGGCCACGATCAGCTCGCGGCGGCGCAGCATCTCGTCACAGATGTCCGTGCGCTCGATGCCCGAGCTCGTCTCGCGGATGATGAGGGGGTTGAAGGTGGCGGTAGATGCCATGACGGCTCCTTTCGGATGGATGATGGTCGGTTCGTTAGGCTGCGTTTGCCAAGGCGGCGCGCAGGCGGCGGTCAAGGACGGATGGGTGCCCGCTGGGCGTCTCTTCTGCGAGGAGCGCCCCGCATTCGTACAGGGCTGCGAGAGGCTGTATCAGGCACGACCGCACGGCCTGTGCCCGGCTGGACGCCCCGGCGTCGTGCTCGTGCCCCCATGCCCGGTCTTCGACGAGCGAGGGGAGCGCCTGGTAGGTGAACAGCCATGGGTCGCGTTCGCGCTTGGGCAGCAGCGCCTGGCGCAGCGGCTCCATGAGGGACGCATCCGCGCCGTGGTCCATGAGCAGGGCTGCGCAGACGGTGCAGAAGTCGTCGGCGCCCATGGTCGCGAAACGGAAGAGCGCGGCGATCGCGGTGGCGGAGCCTCGGTACTGCAGACTGTTGGCGTTGAGTTTCGCGGCATCGAACTGGTGAAACGCATGTTTGCGCGGGACATAGCAGGCGATCCACTCAAAGGGAAATGTCCGTGCCGCCGCAGACCTCACCGAGGCCTCGATGTTCTCGAGCGGCAGCATCAGCGCGCAGGTCGCCTGCTCAAGGTCCTCGATGTCGTCCAGCCCCGCCTCACCGAGCTGGTCGTAGGCGAGCCATGCCTGCTCGAGGTGCCAGGCGCTCCTGGCGATGCAGCGCTCGCCGGATCGCATGGCGCCGTGCGGGTCGGGGACGTCGTTGATGTTGAGCGAGCGGGCGCTTTGCACCAAATAGCGCAGCCGCTGCTCTCGCTGCAGATAGAAATCGGTGTTGATGAGGCCGAAGGCACGCACGACCTGCTTGGCGAAGGCCGGCGTGCACTGGTGGTCGGCGATCGCGGCGATGCGCTCGTCGATGCCGAGTTCGCCGATATCGGCCGTGAAGTCGGCGAGGGTCCACTCGTGATGCTCGTGGGCTCGTGGATTGAACATCGTGCTTCCTTTCCGGCGGCGTGGCGCCGCTCGTGATGGGTGGACCGCGCGACGCTGTGGATCGGCGTCGCGACGGCATGAAGGGGTAGGACGAGAAGGTGAGATAGGGGTATCCCGCAGGTCCTACAGCAGATGCTCCGATTTAGTTGTGATGATGAACTCGGGTTGAATCGTGTGCTCAAACATCTCTCTTGCTCGTCGCTCGGGTACAGGCTGCTTACTTCTCATACGCTACAAAGATACGCGGCAATGCCACGTCGAGTTTCTTCAATGTAACGCTTGCTCCCCAATGCCGCAAGCACTTTTTTGAAATCTCGATTCGCCGTATCCACACGCGCTCGAATTCTCGTAGGATGTTTGTGCCACATGCCACATACGCCTCTTACCCCTCTTAACGCGCGGGGCAAGAGGGAAGGGAAGGACTCGCACATGACCATCAAGGCGATCGCACTCGATATCGACGGCACGCTCACAAACGACAAGAAAGTCATCACGCCGGCGACGCGTGACGCGCTGCTTGCCGCTCAGAGCTCGGGCATTCGCCTCATCCTGTCCTCCGGTCGTCCCGTCCAGGGGCTGCGAGCCATCGCCTCCGAGCTCGACCTGCAGCATCATGGCGGCCTGCTCGTGGCGTTTAACGGCGCGCACGTCGTCGACGCCCAGACCGACGAGGTACTGTTCGACCAGCCCATGCGCGAGGAGACACTGCGCTCCCTCATCGCGCACATGCGTGCCTTCGATGTCATCCCCTGGGTCACCGAGGGAAAGAATCTCTATGTCGAGCGCGGATGCCGCCACGTGATCACCTACCGCGACGAGCCCGTCGACATCGTCGAGTACGAGCGCAGGATGTGCGACCTCACGCTGTGCGAGGTGGACGACTTGGCGGAGGTGTGCGCCCGCCCGCAGGACAAGCTCCTGTGCGCCTCTGAGCCCGAGTACCTGCAGGACAACTGGCGCGCCATGTATGAGCCGTTTGCCGATACTCTCTCTGGCATGTTCACGGCGGACTTCTATTACGAGTTCATGGCCCCGGGAATCAACAAGGGCCATGCACTGGCGGGCGCCCTTCCCAAGCTCGGCATCGACGCCTCCGAGGTCGTGGCCTTCGGAGACGGCGAGAACGACATCTCGATGATCACGTGGGCGGGCATCGGTGTCGCGATGGAAAACGCCATCGAGGCGACGAAGGAAGCCGCGGACATGGTCACCGCCTCCAACAACGCCGACGGCATCGCGGTTGCGCTCAGCGAGATTCTGGGCTAAGAGACGCCGCCGTCCAGCTGGTTGTGGTACCGTCTCATATGACAGCATAAGACGTATCAATACCGGAGGAGGTCGACATGGCGCACACGTTGGATGAGGGTTCGTCGACGCCTCTGTACGCTCAGCTGAGGGACCTGCTCAAGCATCAGATCGATAAGGGGGAGTTCGCGCCCGGTCAGCGAATCCCTTCCGAGGACAACCTGAACGGCCTCTATGGCGTGAGCCGCATCACCATCCGACGCGCCCTGCAGGAGCTGGTGAACGAAGGGTACCTTGTGAAGTGCCCCGGCAAGGGCACCTATGTCAGCGAGCGCCCGTCCGACGCCGAGACCCCCTCGAAGATCCGCGCCAAGTTCACGCAGGACAACGACGTTCAGAGCTTTACCGAGGCGTGCAAGAGCAACGGCCAGCGCGCTGGCGCCCACCTGGTCTCGCTCGACGAGGCCCCGGCCTTCGATGAGGCGCGCGAGTTTTTGGGCTTGGAGCCTGAGGACCATCTGCTGCGCGTCGTACGCATCCGTACGGCGAATCGCATGCCCATCATGGTGGAGGAGAACTATTTCCCCGCGAAGACGTTCGGGTTCCTGCGCGAGGCCGACTTCGAGGACACCTCGCTGTACGACATTGTCGTGGCCCATGGCCATAGCGAGCCGATGCTCAACGAGCCGTGCGCCCTCGATCTCGAAAAAGCGCCCGCTGAGATGGCCCCGTATTTGGACGTGCCCGCTGGCGAGCCCCTCTTTTGCCTCGTGGGGCATTTCTACGACGCGGACGGATCGCCCATGTATCTGGGAAAACAGCATATCGTGGGAACGAGATACACGTTTCGCATTTAATGGCTGGACGGCGCCCCGACGCATTTCGCGCCGGGGCGTTTTTACTGCCCTGTCGGGGCCGAAACGCGCCTCACCAACCTCTTCCAACCGCTTTCCGCACGTGGAATGGCTGCAAACCGGTATTACACTGTCATATACAACTTGAGACTAAGAAAAACCACTCACGGTGAAAAACAGGCCGTTGACAGAACGGTGGCTATAACAGGCTATAACAGGTTATGCCCTGCCTATAATAGGTCTTGCAACAACGAAACCAGTTAGATGAGGGGATGCACGATGGCTCAGATCATCATTGCAACGCATGGCGGGCTCTCCCGTGGCATGCTCGATTCGCTCCACATGGTCGCCGGCGGTGCGGCCGATGGCATCGAGACGTACAGCCTTGAGTTCGGGCAGAATCCCAACGACTATTACGAGCAGCTGCGCGAGCGCATCGCCGCGAGCGACGAGCAGTTCATCATCATGTGCGACATCAAGGGCGGCAGCGTGCACAACGCGCTGTATCGCTTGACCGAGCTGCCCAACGTCGTCATTTTCTCCGGCCTCACCATGGGCATGGCGCTCGAGATCGCGCTCACCGCTCGCGATGGCCTCGATGCCGCCGCGGCCGAGCGCGTGCTTGCGGCCGCCCGCGAGGGAGTCACCGTCGTCTTTGGCGGCGAGACCGTCGACGAGGACGAGGACGAGGACTTCTAGGTTCTCGGTCCAAGCGCTCGCACTGCGCGCTCAGCTATCCTATAGACATCGGCCATGCCGCATAAGCGGTTGGGATGAAAGGAAAACGTCATGATCAAGATGCTCCGTGTCGACCATCGTTTGCTCCACGGTCAGGTGGCCGTCTCCTGGAAGAGCGCCCTGGATGTCGACTGCATCCTCGTTGCCAACGATGCCGTGCCCGGCGACGCCCTGCGCAAGAGCGCCATCAAGCTCGCCAAGCCGGCCGACACCAAGCTCGTCATCAAGACGATCGAGGATTCCATCACCGCCCTCAACAGCGGCGCGACCGATAAGTACAAGCTCTTCATCGTGGTCGAGTCCATCGCCGACGCCGCCCGCCTGTGCCGTGAGTGCGGCATCAAGCACCTCAACCTGGGCGGCACGAAGGCCACGGCCGACACCCGCGCCATCTCCAAGGCCATGAACGTCACGGCCGGGGAGGAGCAGACGCTGCGCGAGCTCGTCGCCGAGGGCGTGGACGTCGAGATCCAGATGGTCCCTAACGATTCCGCCGTCAAGGTGGAGCGCGCCCTCTAGCGCATCTTCCACCGCGCCGCCCAAGGGTGCCGACATAGGCCCCTGGGCGTCGTGTTCGCGGTGGCGGTTTTCGCCCGACACATCCCCATAACCTGGCATGCAAGGCCCATCAAGGCATGGGCGGGGAGTGCTTGTCTCAAATGCCAGGTTGGCACTAGGTGCACAAAGAGGTGGCGAGGGGCCGCCTCTTGAGATATGCAGAAAGGAGCACAGATGATCGTCCAAGCCATTTTGCTGGGCCTCGTCGCCATGCTCGGCAACGCGGAGTACCTGCTCGGTACCAGTTGCCTGTCCCGTCCGCTGGTGATGGGAGCGCTCACCGGCATCATCATGGGTGACATCCCCACGGGTGTCACGCTCGGTGCCACGTTGGAGCTCGCCTTCATGGGCTCGTTCTCCATCGGTGCGAGCATCCCGCCCGAGATGATTTCCGGTACCGTTCTCGGCACCGCCTTCACCATCTCGACCGGCTCCGGCCTCGAGACCGCGCTGACCATCGGCATCCCGGTCGCCTCCCTCGTCCTCATCGTCAAGAACGTCGGCATGGTCTTCATCCTTCCCCCGTTCGTCCACAAGGCCGACGACTACGCGGCCAAGGGTGACATGGCGGGCGTTGCGCGTATGCACTTCCTGGGCGGCTTCTTCGGCGTCAACCTTATCATTGGCCTGTGTGTCGCCATCGGCTTCTACGCCGGCGGCCCCGCGGTTCAGGCGCTGCTCGACATGATTCCGGAGTGGGTCTCCAACGGCCTGCAGATCACTATGGGCCTGCTGCCTGCTATCGGTTTCGCGCTGCTGCTTAAGATGATCATGAACAAGACCGTCGCCTGCTTCTTCATCGCCGGCTTCGCTCTGTCCACCTACCTGGGCATCCCCACCACCGGTATCGCCATCTTCGGCGCCGTCGTGGCCGTGGTTCTCTCCCAGATCCAGCAGAAGCTGAACGCCCGTCCCGCTCTCGCCACCGAAGGAGGTATGGACGATGACGACGACTTCTAATGACGCCGCGGTCCAGACCGCAGACGAGCGTAAGCTCACCAAGAAGGACCTCAACCGCGTCGCCATCCGCTCGCTCGGCATGGAGTGGGACTGGAACTACGAGCGACAGATGAACATGGCTTTCTGCTACTCGATGCTTCCGATCATCAAGAAGCTCTATCCCAACAAGGATGACCAGATCCAGGCCATGCAGCGCCACATGGAGTTCTTCAACACCACGCCGCACATGTCCACGCTCATCCTCGGCATCACCGCCGCCATGGAGGAGCAGAACGCCACCGACCACGAGTTCGAGACCGAGTCCATCAACAACGTCAAGGTCTCCCTCATGGGTCCTCTGGCCGGCATCGGCGACTCCTTCATCTGGGGCACGCTGCGCATCATCGCCACGGGTGTCGGCGTGAGCTTGGCCGCCCAGGGCAACATCCTCGGCCCCATCCTGTTCCTGCTGCTCTTCAACATCCCGGCCCAGGGCCTGCGTTTTTACCTGATGCACGCCGGTTACAAGCTGGGTAGCGGCTTCCTCGCCAAGGTGCAGGAGAGCGGCCTTATGGACATCCTCACTTACGGCGCCTCCGTCCTCGGCCTCATGGTCATCGGCGGCATGACGGCGGAGAACGTCTCCGTCAACGTGCCTTTGGTGATCGGCTCCGGCGAGACCGCCACCACGCTGGGCGAGATCTGCAACACGATCATGCCCGGTCTGCTTCCGCTCGCCTTCACGATGCTCATGTACTGGCTCGTGAGCAAGAAGAACGTCAAGACCACCACGCTGCTCGTCGCACTCGTGGTCGTGGGCCTCGTGGGCTCCTTCTTCGGCATCCTGGGCGTGTAGGTCGCAGCTCATATACTTTTCCTACAGGGAGCGCATCGTCGCACCTTGTCGGGGCGTCGGCTCGCACGGATACGGCCGGCGCCCCGTTTTTCATTTCTTTAGGGGAGGAATCATGCAAACGAGTGAGGAACGCATTTGGACGATGGGGGACTACGTGGAGGAGTCCGTCACGGCGGTGCACGAGAATCTCAAACGCTGCGATGGGCTCACTTCGCCGCTCGTCGCCTGTTGCGACGGTCGGGTGCCCGCTCGTATTCGCCTGGTGGCGTCGGGCTCCTCGTACAACGCGTGCCAGTGCGCGCTGCCGTTTATGGAGGCGTGCTTGCCCGAGGTCCAGATCAGTGTGGTGACGCCGCACCGGTTCACGTATTACGAGCCTGAGGTCGCAGACGGCGAGCTCGTCGCGGTGGTGACGCAAAGCGGCCTGTCCACCAACGCGCTGGAGGCGCTCGATGTCATCCGCGCACAGGGCGCCTGCGCGGTGTGTCTCACCGGCAATGTGGACGCCGACGCGCGCGAGCACGCCGACGTGATGGTCGATTGGGGCGCGGGCGTCGAGCTCGTGGGGTATGTCACCAAGGGCGTCACGACGCTCGCCCTGTTCCTCATGATGTTCGCCTGTCGGCTGGGCGATCGGCCCGATCGCATGGCGGAGCTCGCCGCCGCAGCCGAGGTGCTCGATTCCGTGCGCGCCGCGACGTATGAGTTTTTCAGCAGGCACGAGAAGGCGCTGACGTCGATGTGCGTGAGCTACAGCGTCGCGGCGGACGGCGCGCGCGGCGTCGCTCTCGAGGGCGCCCTCAAGATCGGCGAGACGGTGCACGTGCCCAGCCCTGCCTATGAGGTCGAGGAGTTCATCCACGGCCCCAACCTGCAGCTCACCCCGGCGTACACCCTGTTCTTCTTCGATGCCCCCGACGCCGCGCGCGAGCGCTGCCGCGTGGTGTATCGCGCGGCCCGCGAGGTGAGCGACGCGGCCTTCCTGCTGACGAGCGCGCAGGCCGTGGAGCCCGCATCCACGTCGGACCTGCTAGAGGACCCCAACGTGCTCATGGTGCCCGAGCTCCCCGCGGGCGACCTCGCGTGCCTCGCGTACCTGCCGTTCGTGCAGCTGGTGAGCCACCTGGCGAGCAGTTCCCTGGGCAGTTCGAAGCAGCACCCGCTCCTCAAGCGATTCAAGGCGATCGCTTCGGCCAAGACCGAGAACTTCGTGAATTACGACGGTGACGATTAATTCTCGGCACGACGCCCGAATAACCCCTACAATCATGCATTGCGGCTGTGCGTGCGCCCACCTGCGAGAACGTGTGGGTCGGGCGTCTGGACGCGCGCCGCAATCGCTCGTCAGACAGGAGATCTCAGCATGGCTCAACTCGGTTTTCCCTTTACCGCCGTCATTTTCGACATGGACGGCGTGATCGTCGATACCGAGAGGTTCTACTTCGACACGTTGGCGCAGCTGTTCGACAAGGAGGGCATCGATGTGCCCCGTGAGGATTTGTGCCGCGCCGTGGGAGCATCGTTCCAAGATTTCAAGCGCAACCTCGTGCGGTGGTACGGCATGGGCGGCGTGGAGATCACCGCGGAGGAGGGTCTCGCGCGCTACAACGAATGGGAGTCCCAGCACGCGCCGGATTTCGCGGCCCTGCTGAACCCCGGCGTGGTTGAGACGATTAAGGAGCTCAAGGCCCGCGGCGTGCGCGTCGCCCTGGCGTCGTCTTCGCCCATGAACAACATCCTCGAGGTGTTAGGCGTCTGCGGGCTTGACGGTGAGTTCGAGCTGGTGACGAGCGGCGAGCAGTTCCACCAAAGCAAGCCCAATCCCGAGATCTACCTGCACACGCTCGAGAATCTCGGTCTGTCTGCAGACGAGTGCTGCTGCATCGAGGATTCCGTCCCCGGCATCACCGCCGGCAAGGCGGCGGGCCTGACGGTGTTCGCCAAGCGCGAGGAGCGCTTCGGGTTTAGCCAGGACGCGGCCGACTGCATCATCGATTCCATTCCCGACCTGCTCACGGCGGCAACCTCGCTGTAGGGCGCAACGCGTCGGGACGACATACATGGCATGAGCCCGCCCGGGAGAAGGAGGTGCGGCGTGGCGGAAGAGCAGATGAGTATCCCACCCAAAGATCGTGCGCAGGAGGGCATCCGGCACTATATTCGCAGCGCCGGCCTGGTGGGCGGAGACAAGCTGCCCTCGGAGCGCGTGCTTTCCGAGCGGCTGGGGGTCTCGCGCACGGCCCTGCGCGCCGCGATCACGCAGCTGATCTCGATGCACGTGCTCGAGAGCAAGCAGGGGTCGGGCACGTACGTCTTGCCGTCCAAACCCATCAACATCTTCCAGGAGACGCGCAATTTCTCTGATGCGGTGCGTCGCGTCGGGCGCCGCCCGGGCGCGCACCTGCTCGACGCGCGTGTGCTCGAGGCGAATGAGGGGCTCGCGGGCAATCTCGACCTGCCGTGCGGATCTCCCGTGTTCGAGGTGTGCCGCGTGCGCTTTGCCGACGACACACCGGTCGCTTACGAGACCTCATACATCAACCACGGACTTTGCCCGGGGATCGAGGAGCACGACTTCTCCCATGAGAGCCTCTATGACGTGCTGGCCCATGAATACGGCGTTCGCGTCGGCCACGGTGTCGAGCGTGTCTCAATTGCTCGTGCGACGGCGCCGGAGGCGCGCCATCTCGTCATCGACGAGGGGGCGCCGGTCTTTTTCGTGCAGGCGCTCGAGCGCACGGCGAGCGGGGATCCGGTGGAGTACCTCAAAGCGGTGTATGTGCCGAGCCGGTATCGCTTCGCAAGCAACGGCTGCAAGAACGGGGAGACGCCTCAGGGGGTGAAGAGCACATGGCTCACGTGGTAGGTCACAACGCCACCGCGCGCGGGGGCGACGGCACATCGGCGCGCACGCATGCGCTCGATGCCGGCGCGGCCATCGACGCCGCCCGTCTTGACGACGACGCCCCGCTGTATCTTCAGATCCGCCATGCCATCGAGCGGAGCATCGCCGAGGGCGCCTATGCGCCGGGCTCTGCGATTCCCTCCGAGCATGAGCTCGCCGCCGCCTTCTCCACTACGCGCCTCACGGTGCGCAACGCCATAGACGGCCTCGTCGAGCGTGGTGTCATTCGCCGCGTGCAGGGCAAGGGCGCGTTTGTGGCGCAAGGGGCCGCGGAGCCCCGCAGGCGCGTGAGCGGATTCCGTTCGGCTGCCGGGGCGGCCAGCGAGGTCGCATCGGTGCGACAGCTCTCGCGGTCGATTCGCGCCGCCGGCCCGCTGTATGCCGAGCTGTTCGGCATCGATGAGGACGACGAGCTCTACTCGATCAGGCGTCTCAATTGCGCGGACGGCGTGCCCGCCTCGATCGAGCAGACGCTCATCCCCGTCGCGCTGTTCCCGGGCATCAAGGATGTCGACGTGTCGGTGTTCAGCCTGTACGAGACGTATGAGATGTGCGGAAGGCCCGTCGCTTTGGCACAGGAGAAGCTCGACGTGGTGGCCTTGTCCACGCGCGATGCCGGGTTGCTACAGGTGGAGCCGGGCAGCCTCGCCCTCTCGCTCGAGTGCGTGAGCTTTGATGCCGACGGCTGCGCGATCGAGCACGCATACGCGCTGACCCCAACAAACCAAGGTGGATACACCTATCAGTTCTAACGAAATGTCCGATACGACGTCGTGATTCTACCGCTTACGGAGAAGAAGTGACCGTTTGCGGGAAAGGTTCGTCTATCAAAAAAATGGTATGAAAAAGCGTTAAGATGTAATCAACAAGTGGTATTAAAAACTCTCTACTTGGATATGAGAGGCCACGGCGGCGACGAAGGGAGCTCGCAATGAAGGAGACCGAGAAGATCGAGATCATGCACTTCGACCAGGAGGGCTACCTCGAGGACGGCAGGAACGTCTACGAGGCCGGCAAGAAGATGACCGCCCTGGCCGACCGCGTGCACGAGGAGGGCTACGACGCCGTGTTCCTCATGGGCGTCGGCGGCACTTGGGACGAGCTCATGCAGCTCGAGTACCTCATGAACAAGTTCGGCGACAAGGACCTCGAGGTCTACCTCATCCACGCCGCCGAGTGGAACGTCATGGGCCACAAGCGCATGACCGACCGCTCCATCGTGCTCACCGCCTCCGAGTCCGGCACCACCCCCGAGGTGCTCGAGGCCATCGGCAAGATGAAGGAGATGGGCGTGCGCGTCTACGCCATGACCAACCCCGAGGGCAAGATCGGCCAGGCCGTGGGCGCCGAGAATTGCGTCATGATGGCCTCCGACCACGGCGCCGGCGGCTGCGAGAAGGGCTACTACCTCGCCGACTGCTTCGGCCTGCGCCTGCTCAACCGCCGCGGCTGCTTCCCCAAGTTCGACCTGTTCATCGAGCAGACCAAGGACGTCTGGAAGGACATGCTCGACATCCGCAAGCGCTTCGAGCCCCGCGCCGAGGAGATCGCCCGCAAGTACGCCCTGGCCGACTACACCATGTTCATCGGCTCCGGCGCGCTGTGGGGCGAGACCATCCTCTACTCCATGTGTCTGCTCGAGGAGATGCAGTGGAAGCGCATCCGCCATATCACCAGCCATGACTTCTTCCACGGCACCCTGGAGCTCCTCGAGCCCGGTGTCCCCGTGTTCCTGTTCATGGGCGAGGACGAGTGTCGCGCCCTCGACGAGCGCGTCCGCGCCTTCCTCACCAGCGGCGTGACCGGTGACGAGGACTACGTCATCATCGACACCGCCGAGTACGCCATCCCGGGCCTCGACGATGACTTCCGCGTCATCGTGTCCCCCTGGATCCTCTCCGTGCTTACCACCGACCGCCTCGCCCGCAACTACGAGCTGGTCACCAAGCACAACCTCAAGTACCGTCGTTACTATCACCAGTTCGACTACTAAGAGACCGGCCTTTTCGCAGGATTGCGAAGAGACGGGCCTGCTCGCAGGGGCTGTGCTCTTGCGAGTGCGGCAATATGAGTCGCGAAGAAACGGGGCGTCCGTGCGGGCGCCCCGTTTTGCTGTTTGGATGAGGGTTTCGACGCCTTGTTTCATGCCCCATCGCTTCAACGTCGCCATCCGTACGTTCCCATGAGATAGTTTCTGTATAAAACGTTATAGACATCTCATACAAGTATTGAAAATGCTGCGATACGTGCATACACTGGAATCACGAGAGGTCGGGTGCCGTGCTGTGGGCCCGATCGGCAATTTCGCACGAAAGGGGCACACATGTACGCGCATGACGTCATCGCAGATATCCTGAGCCAGAAAGGTAACATCGACAGTGTGTTTTGGATCGCCTGCGGCGGATCACTCATCGATCTGCTCCCGGCGCACGCCCTGACGCAGCGTGAGGGTACCACAATGAGCTCCGATGCGTACACGGCGCGTGAGTTCGACATCATGCGGCCCAAGCGTCTGGGCGAGCATTCGCTTGTCGTCGCGTGCAGCCACTCCGGCAACACGCCCGAGGTGATCCAGTCGTGCAAGATCGCGCAGGAAGCCGGCGCTGCGGTCATCACGTTTACCAATCAGGAGGGCTCCGGTATCGACCTGGACTCATGGACCTCGTGGGTGTATCCGTGGAGCGATGACGTCTCCCAGCTCAAGGTACCCGCGGGCATCACCTTGCTTCTCGCCGGCGAGCTGCTCGACCAGCAGGAGGGATATGCGGATCTCGCCGACCTGTACGACGGTGTCGCCAAGATGGATGAGATCTTGCCCACCGCTCGCGTGAAGGTGAATGCCGAGCTCGGCGAGAGGTTCGCCGCCCTGTGCCAAGAGCACCCATTCTTCTACATCTTGGGCTCTGGCCCCAACTTCGCCCAGACGTACGGCTTCGCCATCTGCTCGCTGCAGGAGATGCAGTGGCAGGACTGCGCCTACATCCATTCGGGCGAGTACTTCCACGGGCCATTCGAATGCACGGAGCCCGGCGTGTTCTATTTTCTGCAGATGGGGTCGAGCGAGTGCCGTGCGATGGACGAGCGGGCGCTTGCGTTCATGGAGACGCACACCGACACCATCATGGTGCTCGACGCGCTCGAGTACGGCATGGATCAGATTCCCGAGGGTGTCCGCGCGTATCTCGACCCGATTCTGTTCTACGCGATGAACGTTGAGCTGCGCGCCGCGCGTGGCAGGCTGTTCGACCACGACCCGTCGGTGCGCCGCTACATGGGTATCGAGAAGTACTAGGGACGAAGAGGCTCGCCCGAAGCCGTGCGGTGTTGCGCGCGAAGGCGGACCGCTGTCGCATGGCGTTCGTTTCGTTAGATATCGATGAGCTTTGAGCTCGCCTGCGCCATGAGCGCGGCGAGCTCTTCTTGTTCGACGCCACGAATGCGGGCGAGCGCTTCGAGCGTGCGGTTAAGCGAACGCTCGAGCTCGTCGACGGGATAGGGCGCGCGGGCCTGCGGGGAGGTGTCGGCCTGCGGGGAGGTGTCGGCATGCGGCGGGGTTCCAGCCTGCGGCGGAGCGTCGGTTTCGAGATGCAGCTGATTGAGTGGCATCTGCCGCGCATATTCGCGCCCGCGTTTGGTGGCGAGCATGCGCTCGTTCACCGAGATGTGGCAACCAAGGTGGCGGATGCGAGCGAGGTCCGCCGACGTGCCCGAGAACCAGTGGAAGATGCACGTCGCGTGGTCGGGCAGGCCGTGGGCTTCGAGCATGTCGAGGGCGTCTGACGCGGACTGCACGGCGTGGATGGATATGACGCGGCCTCGGCGCGGCTTGGCGGCGCAGGAGGAGACGATGCGCTCGAAGGCCGCGATTTGGGCGCGGGCGTTGTGCTTGTGGGCAGGGGAGAAGTCGAGGCCGATCTCGCCGACGTAATCGGATATCGCGGCGAGCGCAGCTGCTTGTGCGGCGTCGGCTGTGCCTTTGGGGCCGTCGGTGACCCACCATGGGTGCAGGCCAGCGGCGATGCGAACATTGCGGCTTTCGGCAAGGACGTCTTGGGCGGATGCGGCGTCGTCGGGCGTCACCGTGGTGCACAGGATGGCTATGCGGCGCTCTTGCGCGTGCGTGGCGACTTCCGCCGCGTTTGCCATGCGATCGAGATGGCAGTGCATGTCAACGTAGGACCAGGGGTCATGCGCCTCGGTGGGGTCGGGTGTAAAGAGGGTATCTTTGACGAAAAGAGATGGCGAATCGAGCTTCATTTTCGACATTTTTACCCGCGTTTCGAAATGCGTGTCCGCGAGATCGCTCCCGGGTGTGTGCATCATTGCGCCCGCCCGCCGCGCTTGCCGGCCAGGCGCCCTTTTTGCGCGGCGTCGTGCATGGCCAGCGCGGCCGAGACGTCGTCGCCCGTGCCGAGCCCGGAGATGTAACGCAGCACCTCACCTGCGATCATCTGCCCCATGATGGGCGGCATGAAGCTGGCGGTTCCCAGGTCGGTGCGCTCGGAGCGAGCGGCCCCGGGCGCTGCGGCGATGCGCACGGCCTCCTCACAGGAATACAGGACGCGCAGGTGACGGATGCCGCGCTTGCGACACTCCTTGCGCATGATGCGCGCGAGCGAGCAGTTGACCGTCTTGTGCACGTCGGCGATGCGCAGGCACTCGGGGTGGATCTTCTTGGCGCCTCCCATGGAGCTGATGAGTTCGAAACCGCGCTCCTGCGCGAGCGTCGCGAGGGCCAGCTTGGCGGAAACGGTGTCGATGGCGTCGACGACGTAGTCGATGCGCCCGTCGGCTTCGGCGAGGCAGGTGTCGTAGAGCGCTTCGAGGTTTTCCGCGAGGACGAATGTATCGTGCGTGCACACGCGGCAACTCGGGTTGATGTCGGCGATCATGGCCGCCATGACCTCGACCTTGCGCTTGCCCACCGTGCTCTCGAACGCGATAGCCTGGCGATTGATGTTGGAGGGGGCGACCACGTCCTTGTCCACGATGATGAGCTGCCCGACGCCGCCGCGCGCGAGCGCCTCGACGCAGCTGGAGCCCACGCCGCCGCAGCCGAGCACGAGCACGCGGGCGTCCTCAAGGCGGGCGAGCCGCTCGTCGCCGAGCATCACGCGCAGGCGGTCTTTCATCGTTTCCATCGTGGCTCCTCATGTGCAATCACGGGGTCATTCTCGGCAGGTATTGTACCAACCTCATTTTAGGGACGGCTGCAAAATGAGGTTGCGAGTTCTGAACCTGCTGCCGGATGGTGTTGCGCGGCTCTTCGTGGCGCAAATCTCGAGGCTCCCCTTCGACGCGTCGCTCGTCCGGTTGTCGATGGCAGAAGAGGGCTGTTCTCCGAAATTGAGTTTTCGGCCAAAGGCGGAGGATGCCTATTCCCACCATGAACGTTAGCGGTCAAAGGCGGATATGTCCCTCAGCCGTTGTCGACGGCGGGCTCGCGCGTGATGAGGCATTGTCCCAGGCCCACCCAATTGAGGTAGAGAATTCCTGCAGTGGCGGGTTTCATGCGACAATGGAGAGCGTTAACCCAGTTAGACCCCCAGAAATGGAGTCGTTCATGGCAGAGTTCATCTACCAGATGTATCAGGCGCGCAAAGCGCATGGCGACAAGGTCATTCTCGATGACGTCTCGTTGTCGTTCTATCCCGGCGCCAAGATCGGCGTCGTGGGCCCCAACGGCATGGGCAAGTCCACCCTGCTCAAAATCATGGCCGGCATCGAGGAGGTGTCCAACGGCGACGCTCGCCTGACCCCGGGGTACACGGTGGGCATCCTGCAGCAGGAGCCGCCGCTGGAGGAGGACAAGACGGTCATCGAGAACGTGCGCCTCGCCTACGCCGACCTGATCGCCAAGGTCGACCGCTTCAACCAGATCTCGGTTGAGATGTGCGACCCCGATTGCGACATGGATGCGCTGATGGCGGAGATGGGTCGCCTGCAAGACGAGATCGACACGGCCGATGGCTGGGATATCGATTCCAAGCTCGGTCAGGCCATGGACGCCCTGCAGCTGCCCGATTCCGACATGCCGGTGAACGTGCTTTCCGGTGGCGAGCGCCGCCGCGTGGCCCTGTGCAAGCTGCTGCTCGAGGCTCCCGACCTGCTGCTTCTCGACGAGCCCACCAACCATCTGGACGCCGAGTCCATCCTGTGGCTCGAGCACTTCCTCAAGAACTACCCCGGCGCCGTGCTCGCCGTCACGCACGACCGCTACTTCCTCGATCACGTCGCCGAGTGGATCTGCGAGGTCGACCGCGGTCACCTCTACCCGTACAAGGGCAACTACTCGACCTACCTCGAGACCAAGGCGGCCCGTGTCGCCGCGCAGGGCCAGCGTGAGGAACGCCTGGCCAAGCGCATCGCGGCGGAACTCGACTGGGTGCGCTCGTCGCCAAAGGCCCGCCAGGCCAAGAACAAGGCCCGTCTGGCACGCTACGAGGAGATGGAGGCCGAGGCGCGCGCCAGCCAGAAGCTCGACTACACCGACATCCGCATCCCCGTCGGTCCTCGCCTGGGATCCAAGGTCCTCGTTGCCGAGCATTTGCACAAGGAGTTTGACGGCCGCGTGCTCATCGACGACCTGTCGTTCACGCTGCCGCGCAACGGCATCGTGGGCGTGATCGGCCCCAACGGCGTGGGCAAGACCACCCTGTTCAAGACCATCGTTGGCCTGGAGCCGCTCACAAGCGGCAACCTTGAGATTGGCGAGACGGTCAAGATCTCCTATGTCGACCAGATGCGCGGCGGCATCGATCCCGATAGAACCCTGTGGGAGGTCGTTTCCGACGGCCTGGACATCATGCAGGTCGCAGACAACGAGGTGCCCAGCCGCGCCTACGTGGCGAGCTTTGGCTTCAAGGGCTCCGACCAGCAGAAGCGCGCCGGCGTTTTGTCCGGCGGAGAGCGCAACCGCCTCAACCTGGCGCTCACCTTGAAGCAGGGCGGCAACCTGCTGCTCCTAGACGAGCCCACGAACGACCTCGACGTCGAGACGCTCTCCGCGCTCGAGTCCGCGCTGCTCGAGTTCCCCGGGTGCTCCGTGGTCATCAGCCATGACCGCATGTTCCTCGACCGTGTGGCAACCCACATTCTGGCGTGGGAGGGCACCGACGAGAACCCCGGCAATTGGTATTGGTTTGAGGGTAACTTCGAGCAGTATCAGGAGAACCGCATCGCTCGCCTGGGCGAGGACGCCGCTCAGCCTCATCGCGTGCATCGCAAGCTCACGCGCGATTAGGCTGTGGTACGCCGATTTCGCGCCCCTCGCTGCACTTGTTTTGCAGCGAGGGGCGCGGTGTCTTGGGGCTACTCGATTGAGGCGAGCTCCCACTGAAGGCCGGAGCCGGACCGTTTTTTGAGCGTCACGCGGATGGGTTCGGTGGAATCGAGGTGCTCCATGCGCAGGGGGAAGGTGACGCGTGCGCGCGAGCCGCTAATCAGCTCGAGGGTGCGCGCGCGAGTGTAGTCCTCGGCGAGGAGCGCGAAGACGTCGGTCCCGTAGGGGAGCAGCTCGCACAGATCGCCGATGCGCTCGCTGGCGAGGTAGACGTCGGTCGAAAAGTCGACAGGATAGGTGGCGAGAATCTCCGCTGGAGGCATGCACGATGCGGCGCGCGCGGGCTCTTGTGAGGGGGCCTGCGGGATTGACTGTGACGGAGCTGGCTGGGGAGCTTGGTTCGGCTGGCTCTGGGCCTCCGAGGCTGAGACTTGGGCCAGGCCCGCCTGGGCCGGCTGCGATGCGGGTGGCTGAGTCGTCTGGGCCGGCTGCGTCGGCTTCTGCGTGGGCTTCGATTGCGCGGGACGTGCAGAGGGCTGTGCCGGCTGGGCAGGTTGCTCGTTCAAAGGTCGAGCTGGTAGCTTCTTGCTCTCAGGATGCGCGCCCTGAGAGCGCTCTGCGCCGGATGCCTTCGAGGCGCCTGTGATGGGCTTCCGAGTGGCCTCGGGGGCCGGGGTGACGGGATGGGACTGAATCGTCGTTTCGCGGTCGACGCCGCTGTAGGGGTCGTAGACCACCGTGAGCGATATGGCGGGTTCGGGTGTGGATACGACCGAAGGTGTCGCCTCGGGCGCTGTCTCGGCACCTGCGACGGCCTCGCCGAAGGGCGCTTCGTCGGGTTCGGGTGCGCCGCAGGCGGGCGTGGCGTTCGCAGCCCCTTCGTCTTTGGCCTCACCTGTGGGCGTGACCTTCACAGCCTGTGTTGCATCTGTTGCGGGCGCAGGCGCCACTGGGGCCCCGGCATCCATGGCGGCTGCGGTCTCAGCAGGAGAGCCGGCCTCCGGGGTGGCCGCGGCCTCGGCGACAGATTCCGCATCCTTCGTGCGAGGCGGCTGCTCGGAGGGCGCGGCTTCAGGCTCGGGCTCGGGCTCGGGACGCTTCACGCGCTTCGGGCGTACCGGCTTGAGTGCCTTGTCGGTCTTCTTGCGCTTCCAGGGCTTGTTGGTAGGTCCTCCGCCCGCCGAGCCTTTTGACCCTGCGGCCTCGAGCGCCGTGAGGGCGTCGTCCCAGGCGGGCTGGGCGATGACGGTCGCGTAGATGCGCCCGCCCTTGAAAACCGTGAGCTTAATGAACTCGTCGAGCGCCTCGAGCAGCGCTCGTGTCGATTCGAAGCCGAGGTCGTCTGCGGTCATGCGGTCGCTCGCGAGTGCCTCCTCGACCGTGGGCAAGAAGGTCTGCTTGCCGCATCCGAGTTCGCGGGAGAGCAGTTGATACAGGTAAATGCGATTGTTCGCAGTCAGCGTTGTGGTGGTGATGCGTGCCATGGCGGCCTCTTTCGTGTCGTTGTGTGCTGTCCATGGTAGCATCACGCACGCGAAATCGAACGGGGCGGCCTAACGGCGCGTTTGGCGGTCCTAGGCAGAGGCGGGTGAAGTGCCCTGCCCGCCGTTGCCGGGCTTCGCGGTGTTGCCCTGCCCCTGAGCAGGCGCGCCGGCATCGCCGCTGCTGGCGGGTGCGTCGCCGTTGGCATCGGATGACGAGCCGCCGCCCTGTGTGTTGTCGGGCGACTGAGGAGCTTCCGGTGCGGTCGCGCCGGCGTTCTCGTCCGTCGACCCTTGGGTGTCACCGGGATTCGAGGGCTCCGTCGCGCCTGCGCCGTTGGCGTCCGGGCTGTTTTGGGGAGTCGTCTCGTCGGGTTGGTTGGTGGAGGCAAGCTCGTCGGCGGGGTTGGTCTCCTGCTCGGGTACAGGGGCCGCGGAGTGGAAGATCGGCGAAGTCTTGGCGCCCAGGCCCTCGCCGGCGGTGCTCAGCATGATGGCTCCCGCGCTGAGGGCGACAGCGAGCGCGGCGATGAGCGCCGAGGCGACGGCGACCTTACGCTTGGCTGCGCTGCGTTCCGCCGCCGCGCGCGCCTGGAGTTTCGTGGGCGCGATGCGCGCCGTGAGGATGGTGTTGGGGCGTGCGGAACCCTGCGCGCCGGCTGAGGTAGGGTCCTGCTGGCCGGACGCATCGTGCGCGATTTCGTGGACATAGGCGCTATACGCCTGCTTGGCTTTGAGTTTTTGCGCGCTTGCGTCGAGGGCGTTGCGATACATCTGCGAGCAGACGACCGTGACCATGGAGCTCACGGCGGCGCCGATCACCGAGCCCGCGATGCCGATTTTGGATGCGAGGAGCATGGATGTCGCGGCAGCGGCGGACGCGGCGATGACCTGCGCCACGGATATGCCGTCAAAGAGGCCCTTGCGGATGGCGATGGGTTGGGTCGCGCCGATATGCGTGTCAGGCGAGCCCATGGCAGCGGCGTAGGGGCTTTGACGGGACTGTGCACCCTCGCTCACCGCGCCATACGCCTGGCCGCGTACGTCGTCTCGATGGGGAAGGGCGGCGGGTACATCCTTTGCACCCTGCGGGTCGGGCCGTTGCGCCTGATTGTTCATGTGGATGGTTGCATCGATATCGTTAGGAGCCATGGAATCCGCCTCTCGTGATCGCTCACGAGATTCTCGTACCCAAGCCTCGAGTAATCCACCCCTAAATGCGAAGGAACGCAAACTCCTGACACACGAGGAGGGTCTGTGGAGAAGGGGGTCGGTGAGGGGCACGTGCACGCGCGCGCCCGCCGACCCGATTGCCAGCAGTGCGCGTTAGCCCTTGAGCGGGGGCATCGGCTTCCAAGAGGTGTCGCGGTAGATTTTGCGCGCATCGCGCATGCCGCGGAACAGGGCGGGGATGCCCGTTTTGAGCGTGTGATCCACGGCGATGAGGCGGATGAGCTCCTTGGCGAAGGTCGCCGCCGTGCCGAGGCCAAACATGAACCGGTTATAGTCCCCGTGCAGGCGGAAGTACTGCATCATGTAGCCGCGATTGCGCATGATGTGGTAGCGGTTCATGTCCGAGGTGCCGTTGAGCTGGCGCACGCCGGCGATGTCCCAGTTGGGGATATCGCGGCTGCGCTGCAGGATGAGGTCGGCGATGACGATGGAGTCGGTGACCTTGGATGCGAGGTAGCCGTAGATGGTGTCGTCCCAGTAGATGAAGAAGCGGGGGTCGGGGAAGCCGATCTCGTCGATGATGCTGCGGGCGAACAGACCGCCCTCGAAGCACAGGGTGTTCATGGAGCGATAGCCCTCTTCGCCAAACGCCGCGGGGGCGATGGGGTTGGGGATGCCGAGCGGCACGATGAAATCGTACTGCCAGTAGAAGGGGCCTCCGTCATAGTCGAGGCGCGAACCCTGGATGACGCGATGGGTGTGCGTCCAGGGCTCGAGAAGCTCGAGGGCGTCGGGGCGGACCGTTACGTCATCGTCCATGACCCAAAACCACTCGGCGCCCAGATGGTAAGCGTGCTGCACACCCGCGGAGAAGCCGCCGGCGCCGCCGAGGTTCTCGGTTTGCGGGGCGTACACGACGCGCTGCGCGCCGCCCTCGGAGTCGGTCTCGGCGTTGCCCCAGCGCGCAACGCAGCGCTCGTTAAGGTCGGAGACCATCTGCTCGGTCTCGGGGGAATTCTCGTTGTCGACGATGACGATGCGCCACGGCGCGCGCGTTAGCTCGCAGAAGGAGTCGAACAGCTTGGTAAGGAGGTTTTGACGCTTGAACGTCACGACGACGATTGCAAGGTTTTGGATATCTGCCACGTGATTGGCCTTTCTGCACGGGCTCATGAGCTCAGATGCTCACATTATATGCCAAGGGCGGGCAACCATGCGGTGCCCGCCCTCATGTGGCGATTTCAGGTGGAGAGCCTGTTATGCGCGCGTGATGAACGCCTTGTAGCCCTTGTACGCCTCGAAGATGTCGGCCTTGTTGGTGGCCTCCCACAGCGCGTGCATGGACAGCACGGCGACGCCGGAGTCGATGACGTCCATGCCGTACTCAGCGAGGATGTAGGCGATGGTGCCGCCGCCGCCCGCGCCGATGCGGCCGAGCTCGCAGGTCTGGTAGTCGACGCCCGCCTCGTCCATGATGTCGCGGATGAGGGCGAAGTACTCGGCGTCGGCGTCGTTGGAGCCGCCCTTGCCGCGGCTGCCGGTGTACTTGTTGAAGCACAGGCCATGGCCCATGATGGCGGCGTTCTTCTTCTCGAAGCGGTCGGCGTAGAGATGGTCGAAACCGGCCGAGACGTCGGAGCTGAGCATGCGGGAATTGGCGAGCGCGCGACGCAGCGCGAGCGGGCCGTCCTCGCCGGCGAGCGTCATGATCTCAGCGATGGAGTTCTCGAAGAAGCGGCTGGTCATACCGGACGCGCCGACGGAACCGATCTCCTCCTTGTCGACGAGCAGGGTGACGCTCGTGGTCTCGACCTGCTCCACGTCGAGCTGGGCAGCAAGGGAGGTGTAGGCGCACACGCGGTCGTCCTGGCCGTGACCCAAGATCATGGAGCGGTCAAAGCCGAGCTCGCGCGCGGGGCCGGCGGGCACGACCTCGATCTCGGCGGAGAGGAAGTCCTCCTCCTCGATGTCGTACTTCTCCTTGATGATGTCGAGGAACATCTGCTTGATGGGCTCCTTGACGTCGTCGTCGCCCTCGATGACGACGGGGCGGCCGCCCACGATCACGTCGAGGTTCTCGTGGTCGACGGCCTTGCCCGCGGGCTTCTCCATCTGATCGCTCGCAAGGTGAATGAGCAGGTCGGAGATGCAGAACACGGGGTCATCGGCGTCTTCGCCCACCGCGATCTCGACGGTCATGCCGTCTTTCTTGCAGATCACGCCGTGCAGGGCCAGTGGGGTCGCGACCCAGTGATAGGCCTTTACGCCGCCGTAGTAGTGCGTGTCGAGGTAGGCCATGTCGCCGGCTTCGTAGAGCGGGTTCTGCTTGAGGTCGAGGCGCGGGGAGTCGATGTGCGCGCCCAGGATGTTCATGCCCTGCTCCATGGGGCGGCTGCCCAGGTTGACGAGCATGAGGGTCTTGTTGTGGCTAACGGCGTACACCTTGTCGCCCGCGGAGAGCTTGCGCCCCTCGGCGATGCAGGCGGCGAGGTCGACGTAGCCTGCAGCCTCGGCGAGCTGGATGGAGGCGGTCACGCACTCGCGCTCGGTCTTGTTCTCGCTGATGAACGTGCGGTATGCGGCGCAGAGGTCCTCGAGTTCGGCGAGGGCCGCGTCGTCATATTTCTTCCAGGCGTTCGGTCGCTCCATGAAGAGCTCCTTTCATTCGATGTTGTTTGCCATCGCCATGGTAGCATGGCGGCTCGTGCCAAGGGGCAAAAGCGGTATCGCGATTGCGATCTTGGGGCGCACGATTGAGGTCCCAGACTTTGGATTGCGGGGCTCAGGTCGCTGACGTGGGGCCTGCGGGCGTTGCATTGCGACCGCGGTGCCGATGGCTTGGGACGGATTGTCGTCTGCAATACCAAAAATGACTAACTTGTAACCCGATTTGGCGTGAAACAGGTACTTTTCGGTTATCAAACGCGACTTAGGGGCTCACGAGGCGAGGGCTGTTTCGAAATACATGGAGGATTGACCGAATATTGGTCATGTCGCACCCTCGCCGCGCGAGGATGGTGGGTAGTTTGGAAGCGCTCGGTTACAAGTTAGGAAGTTTTGGCAGCCGAAGCTTTTGAAAAAGCCGATCGGGCGCGTTGGAACGTCCGTTTTTCATGTCGGGGCGGCCAGTGGCCTTTAGGCAAAAAGAACCCGGACGGAATCCGTGGGATCCCGTCCGGGTGAGCTAGCGTTGCGCGTGATGCGGCGACGTTGGATATGAGACGAGACGCCGATTAAATGCGGTTCATCTCCGACAGCGTATTGTTGTACCAGTTGTACCAATTAGGAGGGCAGTACTTCTTGGCACCTGCTACGCTGATGGTGTAGCCGTACCCGCGGGCGAGGCCGGAGACATGAGCGTCGATCGCTTCCTCCCAGCTGCCCCAGCTCGCATTGCCCCAGCCCCACGCGTTGTGCGGGCGGAAGCAGTGACGGCCCTTCGAGCTCTCCGTGTTGGAGATGGCCGGAGAGAAGCGCGGATCGACGCCGTATTTCCAGGCGGCGTTGGCGAACGTGGCCCCCTGGCCCTCAAGAGGGGAGCCGGCAAGATACGCATCGATGCGCGGGGCCCAAGTGGCAACGAAGGAGGTCTGATCGGTATCCCAGCTGACCGCACCGTTGTCGGGAGTGGCAGCCGGACCGCTTGCGCCGTTTTGACCGGCGGCCTGCTCGAGCGCGGCGGCCTCGGCTTCCATCTCGGCTTCAGCCTGAGCCTGAGCGGCCTCACGAAGCTTCTGAGCCTCGGAGAGCGCGTCGGCGGCTGCCTGCTTCTCGGTCTCGGCCTGAGCCTTTGCCGTGTTGAGCTCGGTCTTCTCGGCCTCGAGCTCGGTCTGCATCTCGTTGAGATCCTGCAGCGCCTCGAAGTTGGCGTCCTTGACCTGGTCCATGTACTTCATGCCGGAGATGAACTCATCGAGGCTCTGCGTGTTGAGCATGAACCTCATCAGCGGGTTGGAGCCCTTGCGATGCTTGTACATCTCGCGCATGGCGCGGCCGGCCTTGTCTTGAGCTGCGGGGAGTTGCGCTTCAAGCTCGGCGATGCGTGCCTCGTTATCGGAAATCTGAACCTGCAGCGCGTCGAGGTTCTTCGTTGCCTCGTCAAACGCTGCGGCGGTCTCTTCGACCTTCTTTTGAGTCTCGGTGAGCGTGGCTGCGGTTTCGGTGGTGATTGCTCTTGCCGGGACGGGGAGGAGCACGCTGGCGGCAAGCACGGCCGTGATGCCGGCGCCTGCGATGAGACGGCGGGTACGGCTGGTGCGCCACGAGGCGTGCAGGCTAGGAGTTGCGTCCATGTAGTCCTCGTCTGTCTGCTTACCATTTGACAAGAAACATAGTAGCACTAGCTTCGAGTTCAACTTGAACGTTAGAGATTCTTTAAGGTTCAAGTTGAAGGTTTAAGCTTCAACTACCTGCGGCGATGGTGAAATATGAAGCAACTTTGGAGTTTCAAGTTAACCTTTAAGGTGAGGGTTCAGCCGGGTGTCCCATGCGTCTCAACTACGCCATCTAGCTGAGGAAACAACTCATAAATGCACACATGAGCACGTTTGTCGCCCTCGTCATCACCATCAAGCTTGGATTGAAGGTTGAAGGTATGCGGCATGGTAGGATGAGGCCATGAGTCTGTCGTTTGAAAGAGGTCTTTGATGTCCAAGTTGCACGCTCACTCTGCGATGGCGTTCGAGCGCGTTTTTGCGTGGTGCATGTCCCTGTGCGCCGCGTGTCTTCTCATGGTGGCCGACCCCGCCTGCGCTTTTGCAGGCGATTCTTCGTCGGCGACGGTCATCGTGGCGGGGGTGGACGACCCGGACGCCGACGCTCCGCGCGCAGAACCCTGGGTGCCCCAGACAGAGGTCGCGCTGGAAGACGGGCAGACGGCGTGGGAGCTGCTTCGCGCCGAGCTCGATCGTGCGGGCTTCACCTACGACGCGCCCGACTCCACGTACGGCGTCTTCGTCCAGTCCATCACCTCGCCGGGCGGCGTCACGCTCGAGAACACCTCGACGGAGCCATACAGCTTCTGGGCGTTCCTCGTGAACGGCGAGATGACAAACGAGGGTGTCTCGGCGTATGTGGTTCAGCCTGGGGACGAGATCCAGCTCGCATATTATCCTGGCGGCGAGGCGCCCCTGCACGAAGCGATGCCCATCACGCATCAGGAGGGCGATGCCGCGGGACAGCCCGCAGGTGAGGACGCTCCCAGCTTAAATGGCGCAGTCGACCATACGGACTACATGGCACAGCGCATGGCCGTGGTCGGTGTGGGATTGGCGATGGCCGGTATTGCCGTTGTGTATGTGGTACGCGCGCGTCGCGTTCGCCGTTAGCCTCGGCTGCCGTCGAGGAATTTGCGACGGCTGAAATAGTTGTACCAGGTGACGAAGAACGTCGAGATGAGCTTCATCACCATGGTGCCGATGTTGAGCAGGCTGACGCCGATAAACATGTACAGGTCGTTGAGGCCGAGGCCGATGGCGGAGAGGATCGCGAAGATCGTGAACTCACGCTTGCGGCTCATATCCTCCTTGTGCGAAAACACGTACCTCATGGACAGCACGTAGTTCACCACGATCGAAATGGTGAACGAGACGGTGGTGGCCAGCAGGTAGTTCATGCCGATGATGTCGAGGAAGTAGCCGAGAAACACGTACTCCACCGCTAGGGACGCAAATCCCACAACGGCGAATTTCATGAACTGGCGGGTATCCGGATGTGCGAGGGCTGCGCGCAAATCATCACTTCCTGCGACGGGAACACGGAGTGCCACCGCATGGCGGTGAGCTCGGGAAACTATACGTCTTCGGTACGCAGAATGTAAGGTCGCGCACAAGAATTATACGAATGGCAGGACGCAGTACCCGAATGCTAGGCCTCGGTGCCGTCCAAGAATATCTTGCGGGTGACGAAGTTGTAGATCATCACGAGCGCCGTCGCGGCGATCTTGGCGAGGTTTGCCTCGAGGGCGAGCCCCTTGTTCAGCGCGACGACGATCCCGTCGTTGAGCAGCAGGCCGATGATCGAGAGCACGACGAAGATGGCGAACTCGCGCCGGCGGCTCATGCCCTCGCGGTGCTCGAAGACGAATTTCATGCTCGCCAGATAGTTGAAGATGAGGGAGATGATGAATCCCACGGTGTTGGCGATGAGGATGTCGAGGTGCATGCCGTAGTGCAGCACGTTCATCACGCCGAAGTCGATCACGGTGGCGACGACTCCGACGACACCGAATTTGGCGAGTTGGGCAAGAAGGGTCTTCATGGGTCTCCAGGAGGTGTGGGCAGGGCGGGGCTTAGCGCGGCAAGGTTTCGCGCGAAGGGGTATCGAATTGCGAGGCATCACGCGGCGAGGTGCCCGGGCGCGAGGACGCCCGGGCGTGCGGGCGCGGCCGTTACGCGTGGACCTTCACGACGATCTTGCGCACGTGGGTGGGCTCGTTGAGCGTGCATCCGGGCTTGTGCGCGTCCTCGGGTGCGAAGATGGCGAGCTCACCGGCGTGTAGCGTGATGGAGGTCGCGGCCTCGGGTGTCTTGAGCAAGCAGAAGTCGTCGGCCTCGACATAGGCTTGGACGACGTCGAGACCGCAGGTGGGGGCGTACTGGAGCAGCTCTTCACCGCTTACGACAAACTGCACGTCGTAGTAGTCGCGATGGGCTTCGAGCTCCTTGTCGCCCGCGGGGACGGTGTCGTACTCGAGGACATTGGCATACACGTTGTCGCCGTCGATCTCGTTGCGACCCAGGGGCAAATCGGCGAGGTTGGGCTGGGCGAGGAAGGCATACGCCTTGCGGAACCGCTCGGACAGGTAGTCGTGGTCGGTGGCGTGGGACAAAGACGTGACGAGCATGGTAGTCCTTTCGAGAGATGGCCGATACCGCCATGGTACACCGACCGGCCCGGTGGCCACCGAAAACAATCAAGACCGCCCGCGGTGATGAGCCGAACGGCTTCATGCACGACCACGAGCGGTCTTGAGCGTTGTTGCGATATTCCACGCGGATGCCGCCTTAGCGGCGCTTGCCCTTAAAGAAGAGCGGCAGGGGACGGGGGCGTCTGCGGTCCCTGGTGGTCGCCTTGGCGATGAGCTCATCGGGGATGGGCACGTCGGCGCGGGCGCTCTCGAGCGGGTTGACGTCGGCGGCGGCGACGGGGTCCATCACGGGCACCTCGGGCTTGACCTCGGCCTCGCGATAGCGGCGCATCATGTCGGCCTGCAGCTGCTGCGCCGAGGGCGGGGTCCAGATGACGGCGTTCGCGCCCGCCTGGACGGTCTCGCGAACCGAGAGCGAGGAGCGCCCGCCCGATGCGATGAGAGGGAGGCTGGGATAGGCCTCGCGCAGCTCGCGCAAAACCATGGGCGTGTCTTTGCCCGCGGCGACGTTGAGGATCTTGGCTCCCGCCTTGACCTTGGCATGCGCCACGGCATCGCAACGCACGACGGTCGCGATGACGGGGATGTCGATGATGGCGCAGATCTGCTCGATCATCTCGGGCGGGGCGGGGGAGTTTACGACGACGCCGGCCGCTCCCTGCATCTCCGAGACGGCGGCGAGCTGCACGGCGCGCTTGCCGGTGGTCGTGCCGCCGCCCACGCCGACGAACACGGGCGCCTCGGACGCCGTGAGCAGGGCCTGCGTGATGGCGGGCTGGGCGGTGAAGGGGTAGACCGCGAAGATGGCATCGGCGTTGGAGTTGCGGATGACGGCGACGTCCGTGGTGTAGAGCAGGGATTTGATGCGGCGCCCGAACAGGGTGAAGCCGCCGCACTCCTCGAGCTCGTCGGGAACGCGCAGCGGGGCCTTGCGGAGACGGCCCTCGATGGGCGAGGGCTCCATGGGCAACAGACCGCCGGGGGTGACGGCGAGCTCGGGCTCGGCGAACTCGTCGGCGAGCTCCACTTCGGAGAAATCGATGGTCGCCTCGATGGTCTCGGGGACCTCCGCCGCGACGGCGATGGGCTCGTCGATGGCGTCGCCGGGTTCGAGCTCGGCTGCGTCTTCGTGACGCTCGATGGCCGGTACGGCGCGCGCGGCGGCGTCGGGGCGAGGGTCGGGAATGGGGTTTTGGGCGGTGGCGCCCAAGAGGTCATCAGACATGAAGCTCCCTCGTGTGAGAAGGATACGTGCCGCATCATTGTACCCGCCCGCGGGGTCGTAAATCGTTACAGCGGTCGCACACGCGGTTTCCATTCATCTGTGGATTGTGGCGAGCGCTCGGACGGCGCAGTCAATCTGCTATGCTTGGCACGCTGATACGTTTCCAGTTCGCGCACATTTGAAAGGATTGAGAGCCATGGCGATTGCTGATGTTCTGATGCCGGTCGCGGTGATCCTGCTCGCCATCGCCGCCGTTGCCGCCGTGTACTGCGTCTGCACGGCGCTCAAGGACCGCTCTTTGCGCAAGCGCGACGAAGACCTCATGCGGCAGCATCGCGCACGCAGGTAGGCGCGGCCTTTCGCCGGCGAGCTTTTGCGCGGTGCCGCCGGCGTTCTTTCATGCAGTGCGGCTCCGATCTTTCGCTCGGGACAGCCCCGGCCATTCGCGCGAGGCGGCCGGCGCACCTACTTGCGCGCGGCCTTTTGAATCACGGCAACATAGAACCCCTCGAATAGGCGCGTGGGCGCCACGCACAGCGTCCCGCTGATTGCCTGCTCATATGGAAGCGCGGGCAGGCGGAAGGCGCCGTCGTCGGCGTGCTCGAGGATGACGGGCCTCGGCTCGGACCCCTTTGTATCGACGTCGTCGGTCGCAGCCTCATCGAGGGCGGCCTTCTCGCCGTCACCGAGCACGATGGGGGCGATCTTGCAGTCGCGATGGCGCTTGAGGGTCGCGCGGACCTGCTCGTCGTTTTCCTCGGGCAGGATCGAGCAGGTCGAATACACGAGCGTGCCGCCGGGTTTGAGCACGGTGAGCGCGCGGTCGAGCAGGGCCTTCTGCGAACGGGTGACCTTGGATAGGAGTTGGGGTGTCATGCGCTTCTCGGCGCGCTCGTCGCCCGCTCGGTACGTGCCGGTTCCCGTGCAAGGCGCGTCGAGCAGAATCTGGTCAAATGAGAAGAACTCGTCCAGGCGTCGCGCATCGGTGCGCATGACCTGCACGTTTGTGGCGCCGAGCTTGGAGAGGTTGTAGTCGAGCTTCTCGGCGCGGGGTGCGCTCATCTCGCATGCGGTGAGGTGCGCGGCGTTGTTTGTCAGCGCGGCGATCTGCGAGGTCTTCCCGCCGGGCGCGGCGCACATGTCGAGGATGTCGGCGCCTGCCCGGGGCCTCAACAGCAGCGGCGGCAGCATTGAGGAGAGGCTCTGCATGTACACGCGCCCCTCCTGGTACATGTCGAGATTCCAAACGGCGCGTTCGCGCGCATCGGACAGCACGAAGGCGTCACGGTACCAAGGCACGCGCTCATATGCGACGCCCGCGGAGTCGAGTTCGACAGCGATCTCGTCTGTGGACGCCTTGAGGGTGTTGGCGCGCAGGGTGACGGGCCGATCGCAGGCTTCTGCAAAACCGCGTTGCGCGAGGGCGCGCGCTTGGTCGTCAAGGCGTTCGATGAGTTGCATAGGTGTCTCCTGCGATGGGTCGTGCGCGTTGCGCGCTGACGGGACGGCTCATCTGCATCATACGTTGAGTGCGGGCTTTCGTCACGCGCTCGCGCTACATCAGCGCCCCGAGCGCGACGATGGCGACGCAGCACGCCAGCGCCGCGGCGTCGAGCGCCCGCAGCGGGTAGCGCTTGTACGAGCTCTCGCGTGTGCGCAGGTAGAAGCCGCGCTGTTCGGCAGCGAGCGCGATGGCGTCCGTCTTGCCCACCGACGTCACGAGCAGCGGGATGCACACCGGGAGCATCAGGGTCATCTTCTTGAACGGGTTTTTCGTGTCGAACTCCACGCCGCGCGCCGTCTGGGCCTCCATGATCGCGTTCATCTCCTGCGTGAACACGGGCACGAACCGCAGTGCCGTGGTGAAGGTGAACGCATAGGTGTAGGGGACGTGGAGCACCTCGACGCAGGCGTTGGCGAGGTCGGTGAGCTTGGTGACGGTGAGCATGAGCACGAGCGGAAGCGCGACCCCCACCAGGCGCAGGCACGCCCTGCCGCCCGTGGCGAGCCCCTCCGTGGTGACGAAGCCCCAGATGTCCTGGCCGCCGCGCACGAAGGCGAGCTGCAGGACGAACATGATGGCGGCGATGGGGACGAGCAGCTTCAGCAGGCTGATGAGGCGCGGCTGCACGCCGGCGTATACGCCGAGGCCGAGGGTCAGCGCGAGGAGGCCCACGAGGGCGACCCAGCTTTGAGCGAGAAACGTGGCGATGATGATCGCCGCGGCGAGGGCGAGCTTGCTGACGGGGTTCAGCTTGTGCAGCGCGGTGGTACCGGGGACGTAGTCGATGACGTTAAGCACGGCAGGTCAGCTCCTTCACGCGTGAGACGAGATCGGCGACCTCGGTGATGCCTGCAAACGAGGGGTCGCAGGAGGCCGCAAGGCGGCTGGCGAGCGCGGCGACCTGGGGCGGCGTGATGTTCGCCTGCTGCAGGAGGTCGGATTGTGCGAAGACGTCGTGAGTGGGCCCCGAGGCGAGCAGGCGCCCGTTCGCCATCACGGCGAGCGTCGTGGCGAAATCGCTGACCACTTCCATGTCGTGACACACCATCACGACGGCCGCGCCGTGATGCGCGCATTCTCGCACGGTCTCCATGACGGTCATGCATTCGCGGTAATCCAGCCCGCTCGTGGGCTCGTCGAGGATGATGAGCTCCGGGTCGAGCACGACGACGCCCGCCAGCGCGACCATCTGGCGCTGTCCGCGGGAGAGGCTGAAGGGCGCGGCGTGTGCGGGGAGCCCGAAGCGGTCGATGACGGCTTGCGCCCGGCTGGCGGCCTCTGCGGCGGGGACGCCGTGCAGCTCAAGGCCAAAAGCGACCTCCTCGAGCACGGTGTTGCGGCAGATCTGCCGGTCGGGGTTTTGGAAGAGCGTGGCGGCCGCGGCGGCGATGGCGCTGACGGGGGTGGTGCGCGTGTCCATGCCGGAGATGCTCACCGTTCCCGAAGAGGGCTTGAGAAGGCCGTTGAGCAGCTTGGTGAGGGTCGTCTTGCCGGCTCCGTTTTGGCCGACGATGGCGAGTGTCTCGCCCGGGCGCACGGTGAGGCTGACATCTGAGATGTCGGCCGCGCCCGCTCCGTAGGAGAAGGACACCTCGCGCATATCCACGATGGCGGGCAGGTCGGTGCGTACGGCGGACGCGGGCGTATGGCCCGTGCGAGGAGGGGCTGGCTCGTCGGCGTGCTCAGCGCCGTGCGGGGCAGCCGTGCGCGACGCCTCGATGACGTCCACGACGAGCGCGTGCGCCTCGTCCACCGAAAGCGCCGGATGCGCGACGGTGGCGAGTCCCTGGGCGCACAGGCTGTTGGAGATGCGGGCGGCGCGAGGGCTGTCGACGCCGATCGCGCGCAGCTGCTCGGCGTGCGCGAACACCTGGCGCGGTGACCCGTCGAGCGCGATAGCTCCGTGGTCGATGACGACCACCCGGTCGCAGTACTCGGCCAGCAGCGAGACCATCTGCTCGATCACCACGACGGTGACGTGCGCCCGCCGCTGGGCCTCGCGCAGGACGTCGAACACGGCGCGGGAGCTCACCGGGTCGAGCGCCGCCGTCGGCTCGTCCAGCACGAGGACGCGCGGTGCGAGCGCCAAGATGGCGGCGATGGCGACCTTTTGCTTCTGGCCTCCCGAGAGCGTCGCGATCTCGCGGCTCCTCAGGCTTGCGATCCCGACGGCGTCGAGGGCGCCGGCGAGGCGGTCTTCGATCTGCTCGTGGGGCACGCCGAAGTTCTCGAGCCCGAACAGGATCTCGTCCTCGACCACGGAGGCGACCATCTGGGCGTCGATGTCTTGCAGCACGGATCCGACGATGCGGGCGATATCGGTGAGCGACGCCTCGCAGGTGTCGATGCCCCCGACGCGCGTCTCCCCGTAGAGGCTCCCCTTGTAGTGATGGGGGATCGCGCCCGAAAGCACGCTCGCCAAGGTGGATTTGCCGGCGCCCGACGGGCCAATGATGCCGACGAACGAGCCCTCCTCCACAGAGAGGTTGAGGTCGTGCAGGGCGAGCGCTTGGTCTTGCCCATAGGCAAAGGAGACGTCTCGCATCTCGATGATCGCAGTCATGGGGACCTTTCAAAAGAGCGTGACATGGCTCGAGGGGGTGGCGTGCCCCCTCGGTGGGAATTTGGGACGACAGCGGCTAGTCGTTGAGGCCGAGCGCCTTTTTCACGGGCAGGTACAGGGCGGCGACAAGGATGGCGTTGAAGACGGCGGTCATGGCGATGACGGGCATCATGACGGCGGCGAGCTCGGTTGCGAAGCCCATCATCGCCATCTTGATGACCATGAAGATGAAACCGGAGATGAAGGTGGTGGCGAACGTGCCGATGGCCGGGACGAAGGGCGCGGCGGGCGTGCGCATGCCCGCCTTGACGATGGCCGCCATGAGGACGGCGGCGATGCCCTCCGCGATGAAGTCGATACCGGGCGAGGTGGTGGTGACCTGGATTACCGCGGCGGAGATGAGTCCGATGACGAGCGCCTGGGGCATGGTCGGGCGCACGATAAGGATGGTGAGACAGAAGGCGGAGATGATGAACTCGGGCGAGATGGCGCCGGCCGAGACGGCGGAGATCGCCTTGCCCACGGTGAAGTTGAGGATGAAGCCGGCGGCGAGCAGCACGGCGAGCAGGGTCAGGCTCTTGATGTCGAGGCCCGTCTGCTCGCGTGCAGCGGTGGCGCGGGCGCGGCCGGTAGCCTGGGAAGTCGTGTTCTGGGACATGATGTGCTCCTTTGCGGTTGCGTGTGTGAGGGGATGAGTGCATGACGCGAAGGGGCCAAAAAAGAGGCCCCCGGTCAAACCGGAGGCCTCAATTACCGTACCTGTGTGGCATATACGTGCGAGGGCTCACCGTTGACCGGCCGAAGACGCGTCATGCCACCACCAGTTGTTGAGAGAGGTTGCGATGGTCTTCTGCATGATGGTGGCTCCTTTCGGTGTGCCGAAGTTTCATCTGATGGTTAGGCACTATAGCACAGTGGAGTGCCCGTTCAATACCGTGGCCCATCTGTTTCGCGTCTGTTACGCCATGCGATCCATCCGTTTGCGCAACGATGCCGTGCGGCCCGAGTGGGGCATATCGTCCCGCGCGCAGTTCGCGCCAGCGCTGTTTGAGCATGGGATGATATGCCCCACTCGGGCCGCACGGCATCGTTGCCTACAGCTTCGCGAAATCGTCGACGATGAGGTCGAGGCACTGGGGCAGCACGCGCGCGCCGAAGACGCCCGTGTTGTTGTGGATGAGCTCGCCGTCGAACTCCATGCCCAGCGAGGGTGTGCAGGTGATGCGCGCCTCCTTCGCCTGGAAGATGGTGAACTGCGGGCGCCCCAGGCCCTTGCCCGCCGGGTCGAGCACGCCGGCGATGAGCGTGGGGAGCAGCTCCACGGTCTTGGCGGGTTGGATGACGGCGATGTCGATGAGGCCGTCGTCCATCCGACAGTCGGGGAAGAGGTTGATCTCGTTTTGGATGAGGGCGGTGTTTCCCACCATGCAACCGATGCCGTCGAGCTCGTCCACCTTGCCGTCGTGCTCGATGGTGAAGTGGGCGACGGTCGGGGCGGGGGTGGCGAGGGCGGAGAGGAAATACGCGATCTCGCCCATGTCGGCTTTGGTCGCATCGGCCTTGTGCATGATGTCGGCGTCAAATCCAGTGCCGGCGATGATGATGAAGCCGTGGCGCTGCACGCCGGCGCAGGCGTCCTCCCAGAACAGTTCGCCCATGTCGACGCGCTTGGTCTTGCCCGCGCGGCAGGCCTGCGCCAAGGCAGCGGGCTCGGGCGCGTTGCCGATGTTGTTGAAATAGAGGTTCGCGGTCCCCGAGGGGAACACGAGGATGGGGACGTGCGTGTCGCGCAGGTGGTCGAGCACGTTGGAGACCGTGCCGTCCCCACCGGACACCACCACGCGGTCGAAGGAGCGGACGTCCGCGGCTGCGTCGGTGGGCTCCATGCCGTCGCCGATGAAGCGCATCGTCACCTCGTCTCCTCCCTGCGACAGGGCGCGTGCGAAGTCGAAGATCTCGTCTGAGCGGGGGCCCGATGCGGGGTTGTGGATGATGAGGCAGCGCATGATTGGTTCCCTGTTCGTAAAAGTGCGGGTATAGTAAGAGAATGACGTAATCCTACCCGTGCAGCGCGCGGGTAATCTCCAATTTGGGACGCAGATGTACATCTCCACATATGAGGAATTGGCCGCGTTTTGCGCGCGCGCCCGTGGGTTTGCCGCGGTGGCAATCGATACCGAGTTTTTGCGCGAGCGCACCTATCACGCGAAGCTGTGCCTGGTGCAGGTCGCCACGCCGAGCGAGTGCGTGGTCATAGACCCGCTCGCGATAGAGGACCTCGCGCCGCTGGTCGAGCTCATGGTCGATGTCGACACGCTCAAGGTCTTCCATGCCTGCTCGCAGGACATGGAGGTCCTCGCGCACACGCTGGGCGTGTGCCCTGCCCCCATCTTCGACACGCAGATCGCCGCGGCGTTCTTGGGCGAGCGCGCTCAGTGCTCGTACCACAATCTGGTCCACGCGTTTTGCGGCGTCTCGCTTCCCAAGACCGAGTCGCTCACCGATTGGTCCCGTCGCCCGCTCACCCCTCAGCAGATCGAATATGCGCTCGATGATGTGCGCTATCTCATCGACGCCTATCGCGTGATCGAGGACAAGCTGCATTCGCTCGGGCGGACCGCGTGGGTGCGCGATGAGATTCGCCCCTTCGCGGATCCCGCCCATTATGCGAGCGAGCCGCGCGCCGCCTACAAGCGCGTGAAGCGCGTGGGCGCCTGCACCCGTCGCCAGCTGGCCGTCGCCCGTGAGCTCGCGGCGTGGCGCGAGCATCGCGCCGAGACCCGCGACGTGCCCCGCAAATGGATCATGTCCGACGAGGTCCTGCTCGCCCTGTGCAAGCGCGCGCCCAAGACCGTCGAGGACTTTCGCACCGTCCGCGGCACCGAGCAGCTGAGCGCCCGCGATGTCGAGGTCGCGCTGGACGCCATCGCCCGCGGCCGCCGGTGCCCGCCGGAGAACCTTCCGTCGCTGCCGCGCGGTCATCGCACGCCGGCTCCCGAGCTCGAGAGCGTCATCGACCTCATGTACGCGCTCATCCGCCTGGTGTCCGAGCGCTCGGGCGTTGCGACGTCGATGATCATCTCGCGCGATGGCCTGCTCGACTACATCGAGCACCCCGAGCGCAGCCCCTTGCGAGAGGGCTGGCGCTTCGAGCTCGTGGGCACGCTCATCGACGACCTGCTCAAGGGCAACATCGGCCTGACGGTCAAAGACGGGGTTCTCGAGATTCTCTAGGGGCGCACATGATCAAAGCGGCATTTTTCGATATCGACGGCACGCTTGTGGGTTTCAAGGACCATCGCGTGTCACAGAGCTCATGGCGCGCCATCGAGGCGCTGCGCGCGCAGGGCGTGAAGGTCATCATCGCGACGGGCCGGTCGCTGTTTGAACTGCAAGATGAGCTCAAGGAGGGCTTCGACGCCTACGTGACCATGAACGGCCAGCTCTGCTTCGATGGCGACGGGGTGTACCGCGACGTCCATATCGACGACGAGGACGTACGGGTCATCGTCGAGCAGTCCCGAGCGGGTCTGTACGATATTCTGGTCATGCAGGGCGTCGATTCGTTTGTGAACAGGCTCGGGCCGCGCGTGGTCGAGGTCGGTCGGCATGTGGGGCTCGATTACCCCGTGGGCGAGCTGGACAAGGCGTACGCGCATCCCGTGTATCAGTTCAATGTTTTTGTGGACGCGCAGGACGAAGGTGTGTTTTTGTCGAAAACCAAGCATGTCGCCTGCACGCGCTGGACGCATCTGTTTTGCGACGTGGTGCCCGATGAGGGCGGTAAGGATTACGGCGTGCGCGCAACGCTCGATCGCTTTGGCATCGCGCCGGAGGAGGCCGTCGCGTTTGGCGACGGCGAGAACGACCTCACGATGTTCGATGCGGTGGGGACGAGCGTCGCGATGGGTAACGCGTGGGACATCGTCAAGGAGCGCGCCACCTTCGTGACGACCGATGTGGACGACGACGGTATTTGGAACGCCTGCGCTCGTCTGGGACTCGTCTAGCGCGAGGGCGGCCTTTGGCGCGTGCGTTTGCGGCGGCGCATGGGCGGTCGAGCACGCAGGGCTCGGCTTAGTCCGCGTTCGATGCGGCGCGGCACGCCGGGCAGATACCCTCGAACACGATGCTGTGGGAGCTGATGGCAAAGCCGGTGTGCTCGGATGCGCTCGTGTCAAGCGTCGGATCGTAGGGCAGCGGCGTGTCTGCAACGGAGCCGCATTGCGTGCAGACGATATGGCTATGGCAGTCGCAGCGCCGGTCGAAGCGCATGGTCCCGGGTGCCTTCACGGTGGTGATGGCGCCGGTCTCGGCAAGCAGGTTGAGGTTGCGGTACACGGTGCCCCGGCTCACGCGCTCGTCGATGGCGTGGACATCGAGGTAGATGTCCTCTGCGGTGGGGTGATCGCAACGTGCCCTCACGGCGTCGAGGACAAGTTGGCGTTGGCGCGTGTTGCGCCGGATGGGGCCCTGCTGCTGCGGGGTGCAGGTTTCCATGGGCCAGCCCTCCTTCCGTTACTACTTTTATAACATTTGAACAGAAGGAGATGCGGCTGGCAAGGTCGGAGGCCGTGAAGCCCCTAAATGATGGCGAAAATGTGATAGTTAATAGCGCACGGTGAAGCCAGTCTCGCCCGTCACGACGGGGAGGTCCAATTGCGACTCGAGCCAGATACGGTTGCCGAAGCGCGCGTAATAGGCGTGGATGCGCTCGAGGTGCGCGGCGAGTGCGCGCGGCGAGCCTTGGATTTGCATCTGCACGGTGCCGTCGGGCAGGTTCTCCACCCATCCCGAGAGATGGCGATCTTGGGCCAGGCTCTGATTGGTCCAGCGGAACCCGACCCCTTGCACATCGCCGCTAAACAGCAGCTCGAGACGGCGAGGCGCATCGAGCTGCTCGGCGTCGTGCTCGAGCGAGGCGCGAAGCTCGTCCTCGAGGGGACTGAGCCGCGCCGCCCGGCTGACGTCTTCGTCACCCAGACCGCTCTCGCGTTTGAATTGATTCGCGAAACCCATCATCGTCTCGAACAGCGACATGGTTCCTCCTACTGGTCTTGGGAGGCGCATGAGCCGCTCACCGCGTCGTCGGCGGGAAAGGCGACGCCCGTCTGCCTACGGGCTTCATCCATGAGCGCGAGGGAGGCGAGCGTCACCTGCTGGAAATGGGCGAGGGTGCCAAACGCTCCCGCTTGGACGGCATCGAGGGCCGTGCCCGCCTGGACGCCGCGGACCGCCTGGGCGAAATCGGCGAGTTCGTAGGTCATCGTGTTGTCCGCATGGGGCAGCTCGATGTCGCGCGTGGTCGTCTGGGCGTTGGAGTAGCCCACGGCATCCACCTGCGACCCGGACTCGCGCATCTCGAGGCGGGCGCGACTGGGTGCGGAGATGCCCTCGATGACGAGCGAGCCGAGCTCCCCCTCGACTTGGCTCATCGAGCAGTCGTTGGTGATCTTGGAATGGTGCAGCGACGCCGTCATGCCGGGGTAGCGTGCGAGGATGGTGCCCGATCCGTCGATGGCGCCGTGGGTGAGGGGGCGGGTCTGCTCGTCGAGCAGGGACGCGGCGGCGCTGATGGCGTCGGGGGCGCCGAAGAGCTCGATGAGCGGCTCGACGGTGTACACGCCGATATCCATGAGCGACCCGGAGGCCATGGCGCAGTCGAAGATGTTGGTGGCGCGCCCGGCGAGAATCTCATCGTAGCGTGAGGAGTACTTGCCAAAGCGCAGCGTGGCGCGGCGCACGGTTCCCAGCTGGGCTATTGCGTCTTTGAGCGCGTGAAACGCCGGGTCGTGCAGGGGGCGCATGGCCTCGAGCGCGACGACGCCCGCCTTCGCCGCGGCGTCGAGCACCTCGCGGGCCTGTCGCTCGTTGGCGCAGAAGGGCTTTTCGACCAGCACGTGCTTGCCGGCCGTGACGCATGCAAGCGCCTGCTCGTAGTGGAGCGCGTTGGGGCTGCCGATGTAGACGGCGTCGACCTTATCGCTCGCCACGAGGTCCTCGAGTGTGGTGAAAGGGTGCGTCCCGTCGTACTCGGCGGTGAACACGGCTGCCCGCTCGGCGTCGCGCGAGAGCGTGCCGACGAAGGCGGTCCCTTCGGTGGTGGTGAGCGCATCGAGGAGGTTGCGGGTGATGGAGCTCGTTCCGATGGTTGCGATGCGGATCATGGCGGTTCCTTTCTCAGTGATGGTGCGTCTCATGTTGCTGGGGCTGGCGGCGAGGGCACGGGGTCGGGTCGGCCGGGCGAGCGGGCGTCAAAGGCGCGGGCTGGCAGGCCTGGTCTAGTCGGATTCCCCCTCGACGAAGCCGGTATCGGTGGAGCGCGTCGCGCTGTCGGCCGCGGCGGTCGCGAGTTCGTCGCAGCGCTCGTTGAACTCGTGTCCCGCGTGCCCTTTGACCCAGTGGAAGGTCACGCTGTGGGGCTCCTTGGCGGAGAGCAGGCGCTTCCAGAGATCGACGTTTTTCACGGGCTTTTTCTGTGAGGTTTTCCATCCTCGGCGAATCCAGCCCTCGACCCAATGCTGGTTGAAGGCGTTGCAGACGTATTGGGAGTCAGAGTGAATCTCAACCTCGCAGGGGCGGTTGAGCGCCTCGAGCGCGCTGATGACGCCCAGCAGCTCCATGCGGTTATTGGTGGTGCGGTCGTAGCCGCGTGAGAGCTCAAGTGTGTGAAGCTTGCCGGACGGGGCGGTGTAGCGCAAGACGGCTCCGTAGCCTCCCGGACCGGGGTTGCCGCGCGATGAGCCGTCGGTGTAAACGATGACCTTCAACGGGTTCCTTTCGACGTGTGAGATTTCATTATAGGGGCGCGTTTGGACGCGGGGTATGATGGCGGGGGAATGACACGCGTGAACGGAGGCGGGTATGGATCAGGTTCGGTGGGGAATCATGGGCGCAGGCGGCATCGCCCGCAGATTTGCCCGGGCGCTCGAGCAGGTCGAGGGCGCGCGACTGGTCGCGGTGTCGGGGCGCCGGGCCGAGCGGCTCGACGCTTTCGCTGAGGAGTTTCCCGTCGACGAGGCGCGGCGCTATGCGAGCGTGGAGGACGACGGAGCCTCCGCTCACGCCCGCCTCGCCGAGGACCCTGACGTGGACGCGGTCTATCTCGCCTTGCCCCACGGTATGCACGAGGTGTGGGCAGCTCGCCTGCTGCGGGCTGGTAAGGCCGTGCTCTGCGAGAAGCCCGCGGTGCTGAGCGAGCGCGAGGCGCTGCACATTGCCGAGGTGGCCCGCGAGACGGGCACGCTGTTCATGGAGGCCATGAAGCCCCGTTTCATGCCCGCGCGCGAACAGGTGAAGGCCCTCATCGAGGGAGGGGAGCTCGGCGCCGTCACGTCCCTCGACATCGCGCATCGCGTGGATTACGGCGACCAGACGGGGCGCTATCTGCTCGATGCGGCGCAGGGCGGAACGCTGTACGACCTGGGGTGCTACGGCGTCGCCTGGGCGGAGGATGTGCTCGCGGGCGAGGCCGAGGTCGAGGCCTGCCGCACGCGCTGGATGGCGGCGTCGGACGGAGGCGCCATCGACATCGCCGATGACGTGCGGCTGCGTATCGGGGGCGTGCCGGTGCATCTCGACTTCGCGGGCGATACGGACGAGTTCGTGGCCGTCTGCCGCATCGTCTGCGAGCGCGGCGAGATCGAGGTTCCGCTGCTGCACCGCCCGGTGTCGTATATCGTCAGGCGTGATGGGTGTGAGGACGAGCTTACCTGTGCACCCGCCGTGGTCGACGACTTCTACGGCGAGGTTACGCACTTCTGCGACCTTGTCCGTTCGGGCGCGCCGGAGAGCCCCGTCATGCCGCTGGCGTCCACCGTGCGAGACGCGCGGATCATCGACGCGATCCGCGCTGCTTGGAAGTGGGATGAACGGAGCCATGCGGGCCGGTGCCATGTGGGCGGCGAGCAAGCCGATCGGCCGGCGGACGGCGCTCTGCGTACCGGGGATGCGCCGGCGGGAGTCGATGGGGAGGATGGACGATGAGGGGCCAAGGTTCGACGCGCACGGCCGCCGGCCCCGCCGGGACGAGCGCTGCTAGCGTCGGCCCCGGGGTTCCTGCCGCGCCCCGGGGGTTCGCCGCCGTGGGCGCGACGCTGGACCGTCTGGGTGGTGACGAACTCCTCGAGGTCTTCTCTGAGGGCGACGGGTACGCTTCCCGCGTCCTCGTGGACGATGTCGAGCTCGCCTACGAATGTGCCAATGGCGCGACGTTCGAGCATGCGCTATTTCGCGATTGCCTGTTCGAGCAGGTCGATTTTCGTGGCTGCACGTTTCGCGACGTCGCGTTTGGGGGCTGTCGGTTCATCGGCTGCTCCATGGACAAGGCATGGCTCAACCGAGTCGACATGCGCGACTGCTCGGCGCCGGGCCTGAGCCTTGTTCAAGCGAGGCTGGCGCTGGTCGGCCTCTTCGCCTCGGACCTCTCCTACGCGAACCTTTCGGAGACGTCCGTCGACCACCTCTCGGTGCGCGGGAGCAGGTTGCGCGAGGCGGCGCTGCAGCGTTCAAAGCTCAAACACGTGGCGCTGGAGGAAACCGACCTCACGAGGCTCGACGTGTTCGGCACGCTACTCGCGGGCATCGATGTCTCCAGCTGCATCTTCGATGCGCCGGTGCTTTCGAGCGACTTCCGGGAGTTGCGCGGCCTTGTCGTGAGTCTCGAGCAGGCGCTGGACATGGCCCGTTTGCTCGGCGTGCGTATCGCGGAGGACTAGCGGCGTCGCCGCGCGCGGTGAGCGGGGCAAAGTTCGCCTTTCCTGCCGATGGGCGACGCTGTATCCGGGGCGAGCGGGCGTTTTGGCGATCCCCGCGTATTGGTGTGGTGATTGCGTAGGGGTGGCTCCGAGGCTTTCAATCGGGGACAATCAGGGGGCTGTTCGACGTCGAAAGGACACCCATGAAACTCGATGCCCGCATCACTCGTCGTTCCCTCGTCGCCGCCACGGCAACTCTGCTGCTCGCAGGCTGCGGTGCCGGGGACCCTGCGGGCCCTGATGCGACCGGCTCTGCGCAGGACGCCCCCGCCGCGCCTGCCGACGGCCAGGTCTGGACCGCCGCGCTCGACCCGGAGGCGCCGTTTTTGAACGTCGCCGGCGAGGAGGGCGCCGCGATGCCCAAGGAGTGCTGGGTGCGGAGCGAGGACGGCACGGTCCAGGTGCAGGTGGCGGGCTCCTCCATTCCCGAGCCCGAGGTCGGAGAGGTCGCGTTCCTTGACGGCGTGCTCACGGTGACGATGGTGGTGCCCGAGGAGGGCACGCCTGCGACGATGGATTACGTGCTCCATCAGTTCGTGATCTCTTGTGAAGACGCCCCCGAGGTCACGGGCGTGGTGCTCGTGCGCGGGGAGGACCGTCTCGAGCTTCCCGCCGGCGAGCTTGTCGAGTTCGAGGTCGCCGAGTAGCCCTTTGGCTGTCCCGCGTCATTGTTCGTGTATCGTACTGGAAGAAGCCCCGTCCCTCGACGCTCTCGCGCCAAGCTGGGTCGGGGCATTTTGCATACGTATTCGCCCGTCGCGGCATGTGCACGGCGGGTCTCTTGTTCGGAGGCTTTATATGCTGACCATCGGCTGCCATCTATCTACCACCAAGGGCTACACCGCCATGGGCGAGACCGCCCGCTCGATTGGAGCGAACACCTTCGCGTTTTTCACCCACAACCCTCGCGGCGGCAACGCCAAGCCGCTCGACCTCGAAGACGTCGCGGGCCTGCAGCGGATATTGGATGAGGACGGCTTCGGCCGCCTGGTGGCGCACGCGCCCTACACGTACAATCCGTGCTCTGCAAAGGAGCGCGCCCGCGAGTTCGCGCTCGAGGCCATGGCCGAGGACCTGCAGCGCATGGAGGCGCTTCCCGGCCAGCTCTACAATTTCCACCCCGGCGCGCATGTGGGCCAGGGGGTCGATGCGGGCATCGACCTTATCGTCGACGCCCTGTGCCAGGTGATGTTTGAGGGTCAGCGCACGTGCGTGCTGCTCGAGACCATGGCGGGCAAGGGCACGGAGGTCGGCCGTTCGTTTGAGGAGCTCGCGCGCATCATCGAGGGCGTGGCGGCCCGCCGCCCCGAGGTGGCGGGGACGGACATGCTCGGCGTGTGCCTGGACACCTGCCATATCTCTGACGGTGGGTACGACATCGTGAACGACCTCGACGGCGTGCTCGCCGAGTTCGACCGCGTGGTGGGTGCGAAGCGCCTGCAGGCGGTGCACATCAACGATTCCAAGAATCCGTGTGGGGCGCACAAAGACCGCCATGAGGTCATCGGCGGCGGCTATCTGGGAAACCCCGAGCTTGGGGGAGGCGAGCACGTCCTGCAGGCGATCGTGACGCATCCGATGCTGCGCGGCCTGCCGTTTATCTTGGAGACGCCGCATGACGACCTGGCTGGGTACGCGGGTGAGATCGCCTATTTGCGCGGGCTGGCAGGATAGCCCGCTGGCCCTCGCTGGCCCGGCGGTGTTTGACGTGCCGCCCGTGCCCTTCTCGATGCCGAGACCCTTCTTCAACATCAAGACGGTGACGTTTTGGGTGCAGATGCCGCAATGTCTGCCGCCCCCCTCCTCAATGTCGCCGGGGGTAAGATTGTCGAATTTTCGCTCAGTTGCGAGCCTGATTTTCGACATTCTTACCCTCAAAAGTCGTCACCAGATGGCGTCCGGGGCGAATGGTGGACTTCGCTGGGGGGGTCGAGTGGCGGCTTCGCTGCAGGCCGCATGGCGGACTTCGCTGCGGCCGGATGGCGGGGCTAAAGTCCGCATCACCAGCGTCGCGGAAAGGGCCAAAGCGGCCATTTTTTGCCGCTGGTGATGCGGACTTTGCTAGGGGCGAATGACGGGTTTCACCGTGGCGTGCATGGCGGGCTTCGCTGCGGCGCGAAAAGCGAACTTCGCTTTGATGCACGGCCGGATGGGCCGATACTATGAAGAACTTGTGTGCGGGCGCTCATATAGGGCGCCCGCTGCGTTATCTAGGGCGAGAGGAGGTGATGCGCGTGGCGCATCCGCAGCGCGGGTTGGATGCCGCGCAGGGCAGAGATCTCGTCGAGGCCCACTACGACGACGTGTTCGCGTACTGTCGCCGTCGCATGCGAACGGCGGACGAGGCGCAAGACGCCACGCAAGAAGTGTTCTTGCGGTTCGTGCGGACGGCCGATCGGTATCGCGATGCGGGAAAGCTACTCGCGCACCTGCTCACCATCGCGCGAAATGTCTGCGCGGACGTCGGCCGGGCGCAATCGCCGCCGCTCGCGGACCTGCCCGACGACGACGTGTTGGGGGCTTCGTGCACCTCGGGGCAGGAAGGGCTGGACCGGGGCGTGGGCGAGGCCGACCTGCAGCGGGCGCTGAGGCGCGCTCGCCACGTTGCCAAAGGACATGCGGGACGCGCTCGAGTTGAGGTTCGACCAGGGGCTCACATTTGTGGAGATGGGCCGTGTGCTGGGAATCAGCCGGTTTGACGCGCGGCGGGTCCCATCGCGGTGCTCATTATGGAGGCGGTCGACATGCTTAGGCTGATCAAGTTCGAGCTCAAGAAGATGCTCACGCGCCGCGTTGCGGTTGCCGCGAACGTCGGCGTGCTCGCGCTGCTGCTCGGCATCATGGCGCTCAACGTGGTGCAGACGAAGACGCAGGGCAACATTGGGGAGATCCTCACGGGCCCAGCGGCGATCGAGCGTCGTCGCGAGGTCGCCGAGGCGCGCGCCGGCGACCTCACGCCCGAGCGGGTGGCGGCCGATATCGCGCACTACCAGGAGATGGCGTATGAAAAGCTCGATGCGGCCGAGCTCGCGGAGATGTCCGACGCGGCGGCGTACGAGCTCGTCGCCGAGACCTACGACGACGCGACGCGTCTGGAGTTGTACGACCCGTACTACATCACCATCCTCAAGCCCTGGGCGGTGAGCGGTCTGGAGCCCTACCAGTACGCCTCCCGCGTGATGCCCGAGATGGCGCGCGACTTTTACGGGGCGTTGGAGGGCAGCCTGCAGACGCGGCTTGACGAGGGCATGCGCGGCACATGGGAATATTCCGATGCCGAGCGCGCGTTTTGGACCGAGCAGGAGGCCGGGGTGGCCGAGCCTCTCGCCTACGGCTGCTCGGGCGGCTGGGACAACATCCTCGATTGCGCCGCGTTTTTGGTCTTGGCGATTTTTGCCGTGTGCGTCACGGTAACGCCGCTGTTCGCCGCCGAGTATCGCGAGGGAACCGATGCGGTGCTGCTCTCCGCGCGTCATGGTCGCGTGCGCCTCGTGGCCGCCAAGCTCATCGCGGCGGTGCTGTACGCCACGGTGCTGTTTGCGCTTGCCACGGCGATCATCTGCGGCATGTCGTTTGCGTTCTATGGTTTTGAGGGAGCCGCGCTGCCCATCCAGAACTACACGCTCATCTCGCCGTATGCGCTGACGATGGGTCAGGCGGTCGCGCTGTTCCTCGGCGTGTTCTACCTGGTCATGCTTGGGATGTTGGCGCTGACGCTCGCGCTGTCGGCACGCTTGTCCTCGACGCTGGCGATCATCGTGGTGGATGTCGTGGTCCTGTATGTGAGCGGCATGGTCCCGTCGGGCGGCTACGGCATCCTGATGCACATCTTCGCGCTGTTCCCCATGGGGCTGCAGTCGCCGTTCGACCTGTTCGCGACCATGTACTCCTATCCGATCGACCCGGTCGTGCTCGACCTTATCGGCATGGCGGCACTGGTGTACGGCGCTCTCGTCGTGATCGGCGTGCCCGTTGCCTGGCGCGCTTGGAGCCGCCACCAGGTGGCGTAGGGCGAACGGCTGCGGGCGCGTACCGGCTGCGGGCGCGCGACGGGTTGCGGGCGGCTTCGGGGCACGCGGCGAGAACCTGAGCGCGCACCGGCTTCGGGTCGTGTGGCCCGTGCGCGTGCCGTCAGCTGAGTTCGATGATGAGATCGCAGCCCTCGACGCGTGCGGCGAGTTCCATGCCCATGGCGCGCGCGAGCTTTGCGGCGGTGGCCAGGCCGAGGCCGCTTCCGCCCGCTTGGCGCGCCGCGTCGGCGCGGTAGAAGCGGTTGAAGAGGTGCTCTGCGTCGAGAGCCCCCGGATCGTACAGGCGGTTTGCAATCGACAACACCGCGCCCTGTCCACATGCCGCCCCCATGCGGATTGTCGGCGCGCCAGCCCCGTGGCGCAGGGCGTTCACCACGAGGTTTTCCACAATGCGCGCGAGCGCCTGGCGATCGGCGTCGACGGGCGCCGGGGCCTCAGCACCCTCCACGCGCGGTTCCCATCCGCGTTCCTCGAACTCGGGATAATGTCCGAGCAGGCATTGCTCCACAATCTCGCGCAGGTCCATCGGCTCGATGTCGAGCGCGAGGTCGGGGTCGCTCGCCTTGGTGTAGGAGAACAGGGCGTCGAGCAGCTCGGACGTGCGGTCGATGCGCTCGATGGCGGTGTCGAGGCGTCGGCGCCTCACAAGGGAATCCGTCTCGTCCATGGCGAGCTGCAAGTAGCCCTTGGCGCCGGTGAGCGGCGTGCGGATGTCGTGCGAGAGCGCGGAGAGGTCGCGTTGGAAGTCCTGCTGCCCGCGCATGGCGGTGACGCGCGCGTCCACGCTTCGGTCGAGTTCATCGTTTATCGCGGCGGCGAGGTCCGCGACGCCGGGGGCGGTGCTGTTCACCGTGATGCGCGCGTTGCCGCTTCCGTTGCCTTCCTCCGTGCCGCGCCGCTCGAGGAAGCGCGCCATGCACCTGAGCTCGGGGGCGTAGGCGGCGAGGGCTATGAGCGCGCCGGCGGCGAGACCGATGATGAGCATGAGGGCTGCAAGTAGGCTTGTCGGCATGGGGTCTCCTTGGTGCGCAAGCCGCCCTTTCACCGAAGGAAAGGGCGGCCGCGTGCGTTATCGGCTTGAGCGAATTATAGGTCGCGTTTGCTTGCGATGAGGATGAACGCGCCGCCGCCGATGGCGGTCCACAGAAGGCCCGACAGCGCGCCCCACAGCCATGTGGGGACGGCGCCAATGAGCGGCAGCGTCTGCGCCGGGTCGAACATGGAGCCCGCTCCGAGCTTGAAGAGGGCGATGACCATGCTCGGCATCCAGCTGGCGATACCGTTGAGGGCGGAGAGCAGCGGTTCAAGTGCGGGTGCGGCCTGCACGCCCATGCCGGACGCGAACATGAGCACGACGGGTACGACGCCCATGATCAGGATGAACGTGAGGGTGTAGGCGGGCAGCTTTTTGCGGAAGAGCAGGACGACGGAAAGCGGGATCACCGTGAGCGCCCATACGGCGAGCCAGCCGCCGAGCAGCCACAGCGCGAATTCCGCCGCCCCGTCGTACGCCGCGAAGGAAAGACCCAGGGGCAGGGTGAGGAGCAGCTGCATGCAGATGAGGTGGCACACGATGCCCGCGATGAGCATCATGGCCGCCCAGATGCCCGAGAACACGACCTTCTCCACGAAATAGGAGAGGCGCCCGGTGAGCGAGGACACGAGCGATTTGATGTAGCCGTCATTCAGATCGGCGAATATCCACTCGACCATGCCGTAAGCGCTTGCCAGCCCGACGACGGAGACGGAGCCGAACATGGACCAGCCCAAAAACACCGAGGGCGTGGCGATGGAGTCGCGCACGTTGATCGCCTCGAGCTCGCCGAGTCCCTGCGAGATGATGAGGGCATTGAGCCCGACCTCGAGGATCGCGACGCCAAGGATGACGGAGAAGTACTGCCACAATGGCCCGCGTAACCCACGGAAGCGTGTGCAGCGATAGAGGTCCGAGCGAAGGAGATTCAACATGGTTTACCTGCCTTTCCGGGCGGCGAGGAGGATGTAGAGGAGAAACGCGACGAGCGCGATGTCGATGACGAGGTTGACCGCGGACGCCATGTCGCCCAGGGTGGGCAACGCGGGGCCGACGCCCAGTGGCGCGTTGGCGGACAAGGCGGGCAGCGCTCTGCTAAGCATCTGCGCCGCCCATGAGCTCGACGAAATACTCCTCGATGTCGCGTTCGATATGCGTGAGCTCCAAGATGAGCTGACCGGCGCTTGTCAAGACGCGCGCAACGTCTTCTGCGGTGGGCACGCCGCAGGCCGTGGCGTCGCCTGCCGCTCCGCCGAAGCGCGCAGCGGCATGGCGCGCTGCGCCGCCCACGACAATCGCCCCATCGGGCTCGGCGCGCAGCGTGGCAGCGGGCAGGTGCTCCTCGAGGATGGCGAGCGAGCGCGCCGGATCGGAGGTCTTGACGCGAATCGAGTTGCCGCATTCCCTGTGCAGCTCGTCTACCGAAAGTTCGCGTACCATGCGCCCCGCGCGGATGACGCCGAAGCGTGTGGCCATGCGGTCGAGCTGGTCGAGCACGTGGCTTGAGATGACCATGGTCACACCGCGTTCACGGTTGAGGCGAATGAGGGCGTTGCGCATGGCGCGGGTCGCCTCGGGGTCCAGACCGTTGAAGGGCTCGTCGAGCAGCAGCAGGTCCGGTGCACCCACGAGCGCGAGAGCGATACCCAGGTGCTGCTTCATGCCGAGGGAGAACTTCTTGACGCGCAGAGAGCCGGTGTCGGCGAGCCCCACGAGGTCGAGCAGCTCGCGGCAGTGCGCCTCGGGGCGAACGACGCCGAGTGCGAGGGCCTTGCACATGAGGTTTTCAAATGCGGAGAAGGTGGGCAGCACGCCCGGGTCCTCGATGAGGGCGCCCACGCGGGAGAAGCTCGCATGCGAAGTTCGCTGCTGCGGCGTTCCCGCGTTCGCCGCGTGTCGTGTCATGGCGGCACCGCGGCCGCGCGCCTCGCCGAGCAGCACGATATCACCCGAGGTGGGGCGCACGAGCCCCGCGATCATTTTCATGGCGGTTGACTTGCCCGCGCCGTTTTTGCCCACCAGGCCGTAGATCTCGCCGGCGGGCACGCGCATATCGAGAGCATCGACGGCGCGACGCTGGCCGTAGACGCGCGTGAGCGCATGGGTTTCGATGGCGTTCATGGTGCCTCCTTGCATCCTGTCCATCAGCTTGTTTTCAGGATGCGGTGCAAAGCTTGATAAAACTTGAAGCAGGTCTAAAGAAAGGATAAAGAACTGCGGCGGCGCATGTTGCGGTAGATTGTTTTGTTGCGCGGGCAGGCGTGTCGGCACCAAGGTGGGTGCGCCGGCGAAGAAGCAGACAGGTTGGCGCCGAAGCAGTCGCGCCGGCGCCAAGGAGGGTGCGGCAGTGACGAAGTTCGCATCACCAGCGGCGCGAAATGGACGAAATTAGCCAAAACATGACGCTCGTGATGCGGACTTGGTGTCGAGTGGCCCGCCGCCGCGTGAAGTTTGCCCTGCCAGCCGCCTGCCCGAGCACCAACGGACGCGCCGCCGGTATGTCGCTGGCGGGCGGCGTTACGCCTCGTTGAGCTTGAAGCCGATGCCCCATACGGTCTTGATGTAGCCGTCGGTGCCGCTTGCCTTCAGCTTGGATCGGATGTTGGAGATATGGACGGTCACGGTGCTGTCGTCGCCCGCGTAGGGTTCGCCCCACGCGGCTTCGAAGAGGTCCTGCTTGGAAAAGGCGCGCTTGGGCTGGCGCATGAGCGTCTCGACCAGGTTGAATTCGATGCGGGTGAGCGCGACTGGCGCACCGTCGACGGTGAGGGTGCGGGACGCGGGGTCGAGTTCCCACGCGCGGAAGAGCAGCGTCCTCGCCGTGTTTTCGCCTTCACGTGCGCCGTGCCCAGGCAGGTCGCCGTTTCGCGCGGTCGCCCCGCGTTCTCTTGCCAAGCGATGCCGAAGCTGCACCTCGACGCGAGCGGCGAGCTCATCGAGATCGAAGGGCTTGGTGAGGTAGTCGTCGGCGCCGAGTTTGAGCAAATCGATGCGGTCGGTGGTGGAGGTTCGCGCCGAGATGACGACCACGGGAAGCTCGGGCGTGCGCTCGCGGACCGTTGCGATGAGCTCCTCGCCGGTCGCCCCGGGCAGCATGAGGTCGCAGATAATCAGGTCGAAGGGGAGCTCGACGCCGCCGGCGTTTACGCCGCCGGCCAGGCCCTGCCCGGCTCCCAGACGCATGATCCCTTCGGTTCCCGAGAACGCCTGCGTGCAGGTGTGCCCCTGCCGCGCGAGGTGCACGGCGATGATCTCGTATATATCGGCATCGTCTTCGACGATCAAGATGCGCGCGCCCATGACATTTACTCTCCGTCCAAAAACGCGCCGGTCTGGCGGCTCCACAAGGCGGCATACTCGCCGTTTGCCGCTGCGAGTTCGGCATGCGTGCCGTCCTCCACGATCTCGCCGTCGGCGAGCACCACGATGCGGTCGAGCGAGGCCACGGTGGACAGGCGGTGCGCCACCACGATTGACGTGCGCCCGCGCATGAGGTTCTCGAGCGCGCCCTGCACGAGCGCCTCGCTCTCGGAGTCAAGTGCGCTTGTCGCCTCATCGAGCACGAGGATCGGGGCGTCGGTGAGGATGGCGCGGGCGATGGCCACGCGTTGGCGCTGGCCGCCGGACAGCTTCACGCCGCGCTCGCCCACGAGGGTGTCGAGGCCGGTGGGCAGGCGATCGATGAACTCCAGCGCGTTGGCGAGCTCGGCGGCGCGGCGGATATCCTCGTCGGTCGCGTCGGGGCGCCCGTAGGCGATGTTCTCGCGAATGGAGCGGTGGAACAGCAGCGCCTCTTGCGGCACGTAGGCGATCTGGCGTCGCAGGCTTTGCTGGGCGCACGTCGAGATGTCCTGCCCGTCGACGTATACGTGGCCATCCTGCACATCGGACAGGCGCAGCAGCAGCTTGGTGAGGGTTGTCTTGCCTGAGCCGGAGCGTCCCACCAGGCCCACGCGCTGTCCGGCGGGGATGTGCAGGTTGAGGTCGCAAAACACGCGGTCGCCCTCGGCGGCGTCCGCATAGGCGAACCCGAGGTGCTCGAAGTCGATGGAGCCCTCGCGCACGACGAGGTCCGGGGCGCCCGGGGCGTCTTCCACCAGGCGGGGCTCGTCTAAGATGCGCGCCATCTCACTCGCGTCGCCGATCGCGCGGTTCATGCGCTGCATCATGGAGTTGATGTAGTTGAAGCGCATGGACAGCTGGTAGGTGTAGGAGAACATCATGACCAACATACCGCTCGAGATGCCAAACCACGCGTTGCCCCCTGCCACGAAGATCGAGACGACGAGCATGATGACGGTGATGATGCCGCTTGTGGTGAAGCCGCGCTGCATGGTGGCGCGCATGGAGCGGCTCTCGGCCTGCATGGCGGCGAGGTCGGCCTCGTCGAAGAGCTCCTTCTCGAAGTCCTCGCGTCCACAGGTCTTGACGGCGAGGATGTTGGTCACGGCGTCGGAGAGCACGCCGGACAGGCGGTTTTGCGCCTTGGCCGTCGCGGCGGAGAGCGGAAGGATGCGCTGGTACATGTGGGTCGCCACGATCACGTACGCCACGAGCATGACGGCGAGTGCCGCGGCGTAGGCGGGGACGGCCGGAGCGAGCGCCACGAAGGTGCACACCGTGCTCGCGATGGTGGGGATGAGCGAGTACACCACGACGTCGACCATCTGGGTGTAGCCGCTCATGAACTTGCTGGTCTGGCTGACGAGCGCTCCGCCGAAGCGGCTCGTGTGGAAGGTCATGGACTGGTTGGACAGCGTGTCGAAGCACAGGCGCGCCAGGTGGTAGTTGCCGTTGATTTGCAGCTTGTATACGGCGTAATCCTGCAGCTTGGAACAGATTTGGCCAACGAGGTTCACGACGAGCAGCGCCAGGATGTAGGGGCCGAATACCTCCCACACCTGATCGGCTGCGACCGGCGCGGCCTGCACGCGATCCACGATGAGGCCCATGACCCAGGTGTTCACGAAGATGAGGAGCGCGACGTATGCCACGGAGGTGAACACGGCGAGAAAGGCCGCCCCCGGCTTCATGCGGGTGACCTCCCAAAACCGGCGGAGCGTGCGCTTTACGGCGGGCTTTTCCAATTTGGTGACGTTTCTCTGCGACATGCATCTCTCCTTGTGTGTCGTTGTCTGCCCTAGGTTATCCCTTGAAGTGCGCTTCAGGTCAAGCGCGAATTGGGCGCAACCGTGCTATCGCGCCATGCGAAGGGCGGCACACCGCCGATTGTCTTTGCAGGTAGATGAAGCGCAACCGGTGGTTGACGGTTCAAGGGCAAAACGCAACCCCGGCTCCCTTGCGCAACGGGCACCGTTCGCGGAAGCTGGAGTCGGCGAAGGGGTCCGGACGCCTCGCCTGCATGTACGATTGACCACGATGAAAGGACGTGCATCATGAGCTTCCGCGACAACCTCCTATACCTGCGCGATGCCCGCAACATGACTCAGGAGCATCTCGCCATGCTGCTCGGGGTGACTCGCCAGGCGGTAAGCAAATGGGAAGCGGGCGCCTCCACCCCCGACATGGATAAGCTCGTGCGCTTGTGCGAGATCTTCGAGGTGGACCTCGACGAGTTGATTCGCGGTGACGTGACGGGCAAGCCCGCCGACCGTGCCCTTGCCATTCCCGCCAACGTCCCGATGACCGATGTATGTGGATATGATCCGCACATGAGGGTCCGCGCGCTATTCTTAGCGGGCGCGGCGGCGTTCACGGTGTTTGGTGTGGGAAGCGTTGCGATGCTCATGCGCGACGGCATCGGATTGCTGAGCTTCGGCGGCGGGTGGGGGCCGGTCCTCAACCCGTATCCGTTCTATTACCTGTTCACGGGAGCCGCGGGCGCGATTGCGTGCCTCGCAGTGGCGCATATCAGGCATGTCGCCTTTTCGCGTGCCCACCCGTTCGTGAGCAATTTCTACACCAACGATGACCACGAGCGCGCCCGTCGTCTGAACGCCTTTTCGCGCGTCGCCGCTTGTGCGCTCGTGGGCCTGGGCATCGTGATCGCGGTTATCCAGAGCACGTCTTTGCAGCATGTCTCGGGAGGCTTGAGCTCTCTGGTGGTGTGCTTTGCCGCGGCGGCGCTCGTCGCGATGTACGGGCATCTCATGGCGGGCCGCATCGATGTCGAGTCGTATAACGACCGCGCCGGGTCTCATGACGCAGGGCACGACATTCGCGTTCGATTTGTCCTGTTGGTGGCGGTGGTGACGGTCGTCGCGGCGGTCGGAAGCCTGTTTTTCGCCTTGTCCGCATGGAGCCAGATTCTCATTTGGGGCGGCGTCGCCATCGCGGTTGGTTGGGCGTTCTTCACGGTGTTCCGCGAGGCGTGAGGTAAGTTGCCGCCGTGCGGTGAGGTACGGTTGGGATGGGCGCATTTCGAGGGCGGGGCGCGGGAGGCGGGCGCCCCGCCCTCGCCTGTGTTGCGAGGTGCTCGAACTGGGTATCATCCGTATCGTTGTCGAATCACGGAAGGATTGATCACTCGATGAACCACGATGAGATTTTGGACATGCTGAGGCGTGCCGGCGTGGAGGTGCCGGGCGACGAAGAGCCCATCGATGTCGAAGTCGAGGTGGAGGACGTCCCATCCGATTCGCCGCACGCCGCCGCCGATGCGTCGGGCGATTCCCCGCAATCTGCCCGTGCGCGCAAAAAGGCCGCCCGCGCAAAAGCCAAGGCCAAGGGCGCAAAGGGCTCTGGCCGCGGTCGCGCTTCGATTCCCGTGCCCCCGTTCATGGAGCGTCTTGCGCAGTGGAGCCGCACCGCGCTCATCGTCATGCTGGTGGTTTTGGCCGTGGCTGCCCTCGTCGCCTATTGGTGGTTCCACCCTGCGCTCAACATCCACAGCCCCCGCGTGTGGAACTGGGTCATCCTCATCTCCATCGTGAGCTTCGTCGCCCTCAAGGTGTTTGGGCTTCGTTTTGAGCGCCGCACGGCGCTGTTCAATCGCCTCGCCTTGGTGCCCGTCGCGGTGATCGTCGCGTTCTTCGTCGGCCTCATCATGGGCGAGCCTTTCATCCCCGGCAACGCAGAGCGCTACGCCACAGTCCTCAAGACCACCGAGGGCAACTTCGTGGAGGATATCGATGAGGTCGACTATTCGGACGTCCCGGTGATCGACCGCGCCTCCGCGCAGCTGCTCGGCTCGCGCGCCATGGGCTCCATCCCCGAGTTCGTGAGCCAGTTCGAGATCAGCCCCGCGTACAGCCAGATCAACTATCAGGGGCGCCCGGTTCGCGTGAGCCCGCTCACCTATGCCGACCTGTTCAAGTGGCTGAGCCATCGCTCCGAGGGCATCCCGGCGTACGTGCTGGTCGACATGGTGACGCAGGAGGCCGAGGTCGTGCGTCTCGAGAGCCCCATCCGCTATTCCGAGAGCGAGCCGCTCGCGCGCAATATCGACCGCTACGTGCAGCTGAAGTACCCTACGTACATGTTCGACCAGAAATCCTTCGAGCTCGATGAGCAGGGCACGCCCTGGTGGGTGTTCCCCGTGCAAAAGCGTACCATCGGTCTGTTCCAGGGAACCACGATCCAGCGCGTGGTGCTTGTGAACGCCTGCACGGGCGAGACCGCGGATTACGCCATCGAAGACTGCCCCACATGGGTGGACCGCGCCTACCCGAGCGACTTGATCATCCAGCAGTACAACTGGAGCGGCGCCTACAAAGGCGGCTGGCTCAACTCCTGGCTCGGCCAGCAGGGGGTTGTGCGCACCACGCGCGGCACCGACGGTGAGCTCGGGTACAACTACCTCGCGCAGGGCGATGACATCTACCTCTACACCGGTGTGAGCTCCGTGACCGCCGACAGCTCCAACGTCGGATTCATCCTGGTCAACCAGCGCACGGGGGAGTCGCATTACTATCCGGTCGCCGGCGCCACCGAGGATTCGGCCCAGGCGAGTGCCGAGGGCCAGGTCCAAAACCTCAAGTACGAGGCGACCTATCCGCTGCTGCTCAACGTGGCGGGCCAGCCCACCTATTTCATGGCGCTGAAAGACAACGCCGGCCTCGTGAAGATGTACGCGATGATCAATGTCGAGCACTACCAGAGCGTGGCGACCGGGTCCACGGTGGCGGCGACGCAGGAGAGCTATCTGCAGATGCTCGCATCGTCGGGCGCTCTGTCTGAGGAGGAGGCCGCGGCGAGTGGGGCCGAGGTCGAGGTGACCGGCACGATCGCCTCCATGGCGCAGGCGGTCATCGACGGCAACTCTCACTTCTACCTGACGCTTGAGGGGGACGACGCCATCTACGACGTGGCCCTCCCCGGGCTGGTCGAGATCGTGCGCTATGGTGTCGGCAGCGACGTCACCCTCTCGTACGCCAAGGACGCCGGGGCGTCCGACGAGGCCGAGGGCGCGTCGGGGGCGCTGCGGAGAGTGACGGCGCTCGGCGGGCATCGCGCTGCGGCGGAGCAGGCCGACACGCAAGATGCGGTTGTTGCCGAGGCGGAGACGGAGTAGCCGCCAGAGGTAGAGGCGGAGCGACCGCCAGAGGTAGAGGCGGAGTAGTCGCCATCGACATACATCCTGGTGCATGAACCGATACCATACGGGCTGTGGAATGCATAACCATAGCCCGTATTTTCGTATCTATGCACAAAACAGAAACATAGGAGAAATATTCTGCATTAAACGATATTAATATTGCAGATTCGCGTATACTGCCTTCCCAAGCAAACGCTTGCTACACCGATTGCACCCAAGGGAAGGGGAAACCCATGAAGATGAACAAGTTCGGCGCCTTTGCCGCCACGGTCGCGATGACGGGCGCGCTGGCGCTCACCGGTTGCGGCGCGGACGCTCCTGCCGCGGGCTCCGACAGCGCCGCCCCTGCCGCGGACGCACCGTACACCCTCGTCAATGAGGGGAAGCTAACCATCGGCACGTCCGCCGAGTACGAGCCGTTCGAGTACATGGAGGACGGCGAGTACAAGGGCTTCGACCTCGAGCTCGCCGCCGCTATCGCCGACGACCTGGGCCTTGAGCTGGAGATCGAGAACGTCGACTTCGACACCATCATCCCCGGCATCGCCTCGGGCACGAAGTTCGACGCGGGCTTCGCCGCCATCACCGCGACGCCCGAGCGTGAGGAAGAGGTCGATTTTACCGATTCGTACTACATGGACGACCAGGCCATCGTCACGATGACCGACAACGCGGACATCACGGGTGACAACTACGCCGAGGCCCTGAACGTCGAGGGCGTTAAGATCGCCGTCCAGTCTGGATCCACCGCCGAGGCCTTCGCCAAGGAGAACTTCCCCAAGGCAACCCTCGTTCCGTTCAAGAACGCGACCGACTGCTTTGCGGCCGTCCAGTCCGACCAGGCCGTGGCGCTCGTGACCAACCGCTCCGTCGCCGCCCAGCTTGTGGCGACCTCCTTCAGCAACGAGCAGATCATCAAGCAGATCTCCACGGGCGAGGAGTACTCCATCGCGGTGAATAAGGACAACGCCGCGCTCACGGACGCCATCAACGAGTCGATCGCCAAGCTCACCGCCGACGGCACCGTCGACGAGCTTATGGAGAAGTACAACATCAAGTAACGCACATCGCCGTTCAACGTGAGCCCTTCCCGTGCAGGCGGGGAGGGCTCAACTGGTATCTGGAGATGCCCGCTCCGGGCGCGTGCGCTGCAGGCGCGTGCGCGAAGAGCGCGGGCCGAGGAAGGGAAACACCATGGAGAACACCGCACAACACTGTGCGTCGGCGGGGCAATTGGCTCGGGGTCGCGTTGCGCCACGCCGCATGCGGTTCATGGCGCTGTGCTGCGTGCTGCTCGCGGCGCTGCTCACGGTAGGCACGGCGCCGCGGGCCGCCCAGGCGCTCGAGGTGGAAAAGCTGACGTGCCGCCCCAACGCGGACTCCGGCAGCGACGTGCTGGGCGGCGTCGAGACGCGCATCACCTGGGAGGTCCAGGCGGCCGCCGATGAGTCGATCGCCGGCCTTGCCCTCACCGTGCCCGAGGGCACGACGTTTTCTACCGAGGACTTGCGCGTGACGATGCTCTCGGGTGAGGACCTCATGGAGCGTGAGTTCATCGAGCCCGCGGTTGAGGTGGACGGCGAGACGCTCGCGCTAGAGTTTGCCGAGCCGGCGCCGACGGGGCGGTTCTTCCGCGTCGAGCTCTACGGCGTCGTGTTCCCCGCCGCAGGTGGCGAGATGCAGTGCGAGGGCGCCTGCACCCTGGCGGATGGAACCGAGCTCGTCGTCGAGGGCATCCCCGTGGTCCAGGTCAAAGGCGTGACGCCGTTCGACCAGTTCAAGATGTTTCTTGAGGAGCAGCCCTGGGTCGAGGCGTGGAACTCCAATACGTTTTTGCGCCTCTTCTTCAACCCCGTGCTCATCGTGAGCAGTCTGCCCATCATCTTCGGCGGCTTTTTGATGTCGGTCGCCATCGTGATCGCGGCGTTCCCCCTGGCCATTCCATGCGGTTTCCTGCTTGCGCTCATGCGCATCGCCAAGTCGCGCATCCTGCGCGCCGTCGCGGGCGTCTACGTGAACCTCATCCGCGGCACGCCGGCGTTCCTGCAGATCTACATCGCCTTTTTTGGCCTGCCGCTCGCCGGCGTCAACATCGACAACTACACGCTCGGCGTTATCGTGATGGCGATGAACTCCGCGGCCTACCTGTGCGAGATTTTCCGCGCAGGCATTCAGTCCATCCCTGCGGGGCAAACCGAGGCGGCGCGGTCGCTGGGGATGAGCGCGTCCCAAACCATGGTCTCCATCATCATCCCCCAGACGTTCAGAAACGTGATCCCCACCCTGACCAGCGAGTTCATCCTGCTGTATAAAGACACCTCACTGCTGGCCGCCGTGGGCGTCATGGAGATCGTGATGTACGCCAAGACCATCGTCGCCACCACCGGGTCGATTACGCCGTATGTGGTCGCAGCCCTGTTCTACTTGGTGGTCACGCTGCCGCTCGCCCGCGTGGTGAGCATGCTCGAGGCGCGCCTCACCGGCGCGACTGCCGGAACAAATGCGGGGCCGCAGGGCAAGAAGCCCGCCAAGAGCGCGGGCACGATGGTGCCCACGCCCGCCGACCATATCGCCAACCTGTAGGGAGTGTCCGAGATGACCGAAATGAAGAGCGAGCCGATGGGCGCAGCGACGGGCGATGTCGCCCCCGATCAGCCCATCGTGCAGATTCACGGCCTTGAGAAGTCGTACGGGGACAACGTCGTCTTGCGCGGAATCGACCTGGATGTCCACCGTGGCGAGGTCGTCGTGGTGCTCGGCCCCTCGGGCTCCGGCAAGTCGACGATGCTGCGCTGCGTGAACCTCCTCGAGACCCCCACCTCGGGCTCCATCGTGATCGAGGGCGTGGACATCACCGGGAAGGGCGTGGACATCAACAAGGTGCGCTCGAGGCTGGGCATGGTGTTTCAGCAGTTCAACCTGTTCCCGCACCTGTCGGCAAAGCGAAACGTCATGATCGCGCAGCAGAAGGTCTTGAAGCGCAGCCGCGAGGAGGCCGAGCGCATCGCCGTGGAGGAGCTGACCAAAGTCGGGCTGGCCGACCGCGTTGACTTCATGCCCTCCCAGCTTTCCGGCGGCCAGCAGCAGCGCGTTGCCATCGCCCGCGCGCTGGCCATGAACCCGCACGTCATGCTGTTTGACGAGGCCACGAGTGCGCTTGACCCCGAACTCGTGCGCGACGTCCTCGGGGTCATGCGCGATCTGGCGAGCGAGGGCATGACCATGATCGTGGTGACGCACGAGATGAAGTTCGCCCGCGACGTCGCCGACCGCGTGGTGTTCATGGACGGAGGGGTCATCGTGGAACAGGGCACGCCCGAAGAGGTCTTCGATCACCCGAAGTCCGAGCGCACGAAGGACTTCCTGGGCCATATCGCCTAAGGGCGTTGGTGGTATCGTGTGGGGAGCTGAGCTTGGTAAAAAGGAGTCATGGTGCTGCAAGTCGTCATTTCCCCCGCAAAACAGATGCAAGTCCGCGCCGACGCCTTCGCGCCGCGCGGGCTTCCACCGTTTCCCGCGAAGACGAGCCGCATCGTGCGGAAGCTGCGCCTCATCGAGCGCGAACGGGGCGCCGCCGGTCTCAAGGCCCTTTGGGGCGTGAACGACAAGCTCTTGGCCGAGAACATCGAGCGCCTTCACGGGTTCGAATGCGTCATGGACGAGTCGCAGCTCGACGACCCGCTCGTGGCGCGCCTGCTCACCCCCGCGATCTTTTCCTATGTGGGCATCCAGTACCGCAGCATGGCCCCCGAGGTGCTCGACCTCGATGCGCTCGATTGGCTGCAAGCCCACCTTTGGGTGCTGTCCGCCCTGTATGGGTGCGTGCGGCCGTTTGACGCGGTTCAGCCGTACCGGCTCGAGATGGCGGCGAAGCTGGAGCTCGACGGCGAGCGGGGCCTCTACGCGTATTGGGGCGACGACATCGCGCGGGCCGTGTGCGCGGGCGATGCAGACGGCGACGGTGGGCCCGTCGCGGTCGTGAATTTGGCGAGCGTTGAGTACTCCAAGGCGGTCGTGCCCCATGTGCCCGAGGGCGTGCCGGTCATCACCTGCATCTTTGGAGAGGAGCTCCGCCGCGGCAAGCCCGTGCAGAGGGCCACTGCGAGCAAGATCGCGCGCGGCTCCATGGTTCGCTGGATGGCCGAGAACGCGGCGTGCGAGCCGGATGACCTCAAGCGGTTCGATATCGGCTACGCGTATGCGCCCGAGCTTTCAAGCGAGCGCGGCGACGAGCGGACGCTGGTGTTCATGAAGCGCTGAGTTTGAGCGTTGCGGGCCCCGCATCTCGTCGGTGAGGTGCGGGGCCCGATTGCCTTGGATGCTCGGTTGTCGCGCTTGACGGATTGGCTCGATGCGCTGCTACAGGGCGCTTTCATAGATGGCGCGCGCGTCTTCGAGCCCGAGGGTCTGGAAGGTGCCAAACGACTCGCCCTTGTTGGCGCGCAGGCCGGCCAGCAGCCCGTCGATGTGGCTGGCGGATATGCCCAGCTCGCCGAGGGTCTCTGGCATGCCCATCGAGCAGAAGAACGCCTGGAGCTCGTCGATGGTCGCCTCGACGGCGTCGTGGATGGCGCGCTCGGGCGTGATCTCTTCGTCGATGTCCGCGAGGTCGTCGACGAGAGGGTCGATCGGCTCGATGCCGAAAACCTCAGCGCCGAAGGTGAGGAAGCGCTCGGGGTGGCTTTCCCATACATAGCGCATCCATGCGGGGAACACGACCGCCAGGCCGGCGCCGTGCGTGATGCTCGTGTCGGCGGCGGAGAGCTCGTGCTCAAGCGCGTGGCACGTCCAATCTCCGTCGCGCTTGCCGGGGATCCCGAGGCCGCATCCGGCGATGCCGTTGTGGGCGAGCGTGCCGATCCACATCAACTCGGCGCGCGCGTCGTAGTTCTCGGGGTCATCCATGACGACCTCGGCTGCGTCCATGGCGGCGCGGATGAGGCCGCACGCCAGGTTGTCGGTGGCGGCGACCGCGGGCTCGCCCGAGAAGAAGCGCTCCATGATGTGCGCGATCATGTCGGTCACACCCGCAGCGGTTTGGTATGCGGGCAGCGTGAAGGTGAGCTTGGGGTCGAGAAACGAGATCTGCGGGCGGATGAGCTCGCTGGTGAGGCCGCGCTTAAAGCCGAGTTCGTCGTTGCTGATCACGCAGGAGTTCGAGCCCTCGGAGCCGGAGGCGGGGATGGTCACCACGGTGACGATGGGCAGGGCGCGCTCGGGTTGCGCCGCCCCCGTCCAGAAATCCCACGGGTCTCCCTCGCGCGTGGCGCCGAGCGCGATGGCCTTGGCGCAGTCCATGGCGGAGCCGCCACCCACGGGCAGCACGACGTCGACGCGTTCGGCGCGGGCGAGCTCACAGCCCGTGCGCACCAGGCCGATCTCGGGGTTGGGACGTACGCCGCCAAGCTCGACGAAGGGGATGCCGGCGGCGTCGAGCGAGGACTTCACACGGTCGAGCGTCCCGGTGCGGACGACAGAGCCCTGGCCGTACACGATGAGCGCGCGGGTGAAGCCCGCCGCGGCGAGCTCGGCTCCCACCGAGTCGGTGACATCGCCGCCGAAGATGAACCTGGTGGGGGAGCAGAAGGTGAAGTTGTTCATGGCGTCCTTTCCTTGAGCTGTTGGTGCTCGGGGCGGGTGTCCTGCCGCCGAGGGCGAGCCGTTTGCCGGCCTCATCGCCGATGGCGCGCGACCGACGGGTGGTATCTCTGAGCTAGAATCCGAGGTCTTCGCCGACGAGCACGACGTGGATGCGCCCGGCGTGGCGCGAGTGGCGCGTGACGACCTCCTGACAGCACATGCAACCCTTCGCGTGGCAGTTGGCGCATGTTCCGGTGAGCTCGCAGGGCGTGCCGGTGTGGAGGCGCGCGGCGTTGAGCGGGCAGGTGGTGGTGTGGATGCGCTTGAAGCCACTCTCGACGTCTGCCACCACCTTGTTCATGCCGGCGATGACGCAAACGTGCTTGGGCCCGTGCAGCAGCAGGGCGAGGCGGTTGGCGTTGCCGTCGATGTTCACCAGCTCGCCGTCGACCGTGATGGCGTTCGTGCCCATGACGAACCAATCGGCGCTCACCTGACGGCGCCACATCTCCTCCTGCTCTTCGGGCGTGGTCGCCTCCATGCGATCGATCATGGGATGACCGTCGGCCTCGAGTGCGGCTTTGATGCCGCTTTCGGTGAAGCTGACGCTGCCGCCCCATGTGACGCTCTGTCCTGGCTCCACAAGGCCACGCACGAGCTCGACGGCCTCTCGCGCCGTGTCACAGTAGTGTCCGGTCATGTTGCGCAGCGTGAGCTTCTTGATGATGGAGTTGGCCGTGGCGCGATGCGCCACCCGCTTGATGTCGTCCATGGGGCCTCCTTGAGGTGAGGGTGTGGGTGTCTGCGTAGACGCCTCCATTGTGGCACGAGCGTGCGCGCCGTGGGTACAATAGCGGCCAGTATGAATTGTTGTTTTCCACTCTCAACCTCGACGGAGGCGCCATGGCGACACACGGGCAACCCGGCGCGGGCGAGCGCGCAGATGCCAAGGGGGCGGCGCCGCGGCATGGCGCGCTGCAGCGGCTCGGCACTCGGATGTACGAAAACAGGAGGCTGGTGATCGCCTCGGCATCCCTGCTCGTGTTTCTCGTCTTGCTGAGGCGCGTTCTCGCCGGGGAGATCCTGTCGTTTGACCACGCGGCCATCGCGCTCATGGTCGGGCACGTCCGCTCGGCGTGGCTGACGCCCGTCATGGTCGCCGTTTCCGCTACCGTCACGGCGGTCCCGCTGATCGCCTGTATCCTCGTCGTCGGCATCGCGGCGCGTTGCCGGGGCCTGCGCGGCATCGGCGTGTTTTGCGCGGTGAACCTCGCGGGCTCGACCCTTCTCAACCAGGCGCTCAAATTCGCCATCCAGCGCCCGCGCCCCGACGTCTCGTTGCGCCTCGTCGATATCGGCGGGTTCAGCTTCCCGTCCGGGCACTCGATGGCCGCCATGGCGTTTTTCGGCCTCGGCATATGGCTCGTCAGGCGCTATGTTGCCGATCCCCTCGTTCGCCGCCTGCTCATGGCGATGTTGGCGTTGATGACCGTGGCGGTTGGGTTTTCCCGCGTCTACCTCGGTGTCCATTACGCCTCTGACGTGCTTGGGGGCTTTTGCGCCTCGCTCATCTGGCTTGTGGTGTACACCAAGGTGGCGGGGCCGTTGCTGCCGGTGCGGCGCTGACACCGCGGGGCAGGTACAATATGGCGCAGCACACGATAGACGGGTTTGGAGGCTCGCATGGACGCCCATAGGGATGAGTTGAAACTTGCAGGTCCCGACATGACGGGGACGGATGCCGGGGATGGGTTTTTCCGTGTCGCCGCGGCGACGCCGCATGTCCGGGTGGGCGACGTGAGGGCCAACGCGGAGGCGATCCTCGCCTGCGTTCGCCGCGCGGCCGACGAGGGCGTGCGCGCCCTGGCGCTGCCTGAGCTCTGCCTCACCGGCTACACGTGCGCTGACCTTTTCCACGACCGGGCGCTGCTGCGTGCCTGTGAGCGCGCGCTCGCCTGGCTGCTCGACGAGACGCGCGCGCTTCCCGTGTTCTTCACGGTGGGTATGCCGTATGCGAGCGGCGAGAGCGTCTACAACTGCGCCGCGTGCTGCTGCGCGGGGCAGCTGCTTGGCATGAGCGTCAAGAGCCATCTCCCCAATTATCGCGAGTTCTACGAGGGTCGCTGGTTCGCCCCGGCACCCACCGGCGTGCGGTATGCGACCCTTTCCGCCGCGCGCCAGGCGGTTCCGCTCGGCGCGGGGCTCGTGTATCGCTGCATGGACGAGGGCGCGCAGGACGTTGCCATCGGTGTCGAGATCTGCGAGGACCTGTGGGTCCCCAACCCGCCCTCCACGGCGATGGCGCTCGATGGCGGGGCGACCGTGATCTTGAACCTCAGCGCCTCCGATGAGGTGATCGGCAAGTCCGCCTACCGCCGCGATCTCGTGTGCGGCCAATCCGCGAGGCTTTACTGTGCCTACGCGTACGCCAATGTGGGGGAGGGCGAGTCCACCACGGACCTCGTCTTCGCCGGCGAGAACCTCATCGCCGAGAATGGGTTGCTGCTCGCGCGCACCGAGCTGTTCACGCGCGACATGGCGGTGGCCGACGTCGACCTCGACATGCTGATCGCCGAGCGTCGTCGCTCCAACACGTGGGCAAGCGCGCCTGTGGGCGACCCTGCGCATCACGAGGTGAGTTTCAGCTTCGGCGGCTTGGGCGGCATGCTCGATCCCGCCGTCGGCACGGGGTCCGGCTGCTCTGCCGTGTTCGCCACGGAGGACGCCCGCGAGGTTACCTCTGCACACCTTGTCGAGCTCTGCCTGGCGCCCGCGAGCGTCTACCCCATCACGCGCTCTGCTCTCGAGACCTCGCGTATCGCCCCGCGTACGCCGTTTGTGCCCGCAGGCGATGCGGAGCGCGCCGAGCGCTGTGAGACAATCTTCAACCTGCAGGCGGCCGGCCTCAAGACGCGCCTGGCGCACACCTTTACCAAGCATGCGGTGATCGGGCTTTCCGGCGGTCTCGACTCGACGCTCGCCCTGCTCGTCACCGTGCGCGCGTTCGACGCGCTGGGGCTGCCCCGCACCGGCATCCACGCCGTGTCCATGCCGGGGTTTGGCACCACGAGTCGCACCAAGTCCAACGCCGAGCGCCTCGCCGAGCACCTCGGCGTCGATTTCCGCACGATCGCGATAGGCGACGCGGTGAGCCGGCATTTCGCCGACATCGGCCACGACCCGAACACGACCGACGTCACCTACGAAAACGCCCAGGCGCGCGAGCGCACGCAGATCCTCATGGATCTCTCCAACGAGGTGGGCGGCTTCGTCATCGGCACGGGCGACCTTTCCGAGCTCGCGCTCGGATGGGCCACGTACAACGCCGACCACATGAGCATGTACGGTGTGAATGCGGGCGTCCCCAAGACACTCGTGCGCCATCTGGTCGCCTATGCGGCGGACGCCTTTGGCGGCGAGACCGCAAGCACGCTGCGCGACGTGCTCGATACGCCTGTGTCACCCGAGCTTCTGCCGCCCACCGGCGATGGCGAGATCGCCCAGAAGACCGAAGACCTGGTGGGCCCGTATGAGCTGCACGACTTCTTCCTCTACCACATGCTTCGCCACGGGTTTGCGCCGGGCAAGATCTACCGCATGGCGTGCCGTACCTTCTGCGATTCCGCCGACGCCGGCGCCGCGTACGACGCCGTGACCATTCTGTACTGGCTGCGCACGTTCTACCGCCGGTTCTTCACCCAGCAGTTCAAGCGCAGCTGCCTGCCCGACGGCCCCAAGGTCGGCTCCGTGAGCGTGAGCCCCCGCGGCGATTGGCGCATGCCCAGCGACGCCAGCGCGGCGCTGTGGCTCGCCGAGATCGACAGCCTGAGCGCGTAATCGCTATCGCCAGCCACGCCGGTGCGCGTCGTGGCTGGTTTGTCATGCTCTCGTGACCCTGCTTCGCCGCGCGCGGGAGGGGCGCTACTCCATCTCCTTGTCGGGCTGGATGAGCTCCTCGTAGCCGCTGATGGCGTCGCGCGCGTCGGGCAGGACCGAGAGCAGGAAGCTGTAGATGGCCTCGATGATGAGCGTCGCCGAGATCTTGGAGAACGTGAAGTCGACGGTGGTGAGCAGCGCCTCGTAGTTGACGGTGCGCAGCACGATGTCGGCGAGGCGGGCGAGGGGCGCGTGGGTGTTACCACAGATGAGGATCACGGTGGCGCCGCCGCGCTTGGCGGCACGCGTGATGCGTTCGAGGCGCTGGGATTTGCCCGAATTGGAAATCAGCACGAGGACGTCGCCCGCGTGCATCGTGAGGGCGAGCGAGGTCGAGCTCTCCGTGATGGTGTTCGCCACGCTCCTGATGCCGAGCTGGCCGAATTTGATCGCCGCGTCGATGGCGACGGCGTTGGTGTTGCCCACGGCGGCGAACATGATGAGACCGGCGTGCGAGAACAGGTCCACGACGCGGCGCATCGTGGCTTCATCGAGCGCGTCGAGCGTGGAGACGATCTCGCGCTGCTTCGCGTTTTTGATGTTGGCGATCGACTGCGCGAAATCGTCGAGGGAGACCTCGCGCGTCACCTGCTCGTCGTCTTGCGCCGCGAGGTCGCGGGCGAGGGAGAACTGAAATGAGCGGAAATTCTTAAACCCGAGCTTCTTGCAAAAGCGCGAGACCGACGCCTCGGAAGTGTTGCTGGCTCGCGCCAGCTGGGCAGACGTCATCTGCGGGGCGCGATCGGTGTTCGCGAGGATGAAATCGACGATGCGCTGCTCGCTGTCGAGGAAGCTGCGGGTGGAAGTGATGAGCGGCAATGCGCTTTGAAGGCTGGTGTCTGCCATGGCGTCTCCTTGGTTTCAACGATGGTTTTAGGATACCCAATGATGGGTTTCTTTCACACACATATCGATAAATGACGGGTTTCTACCGTTCACCTGATATAAAGTACCTTTCACGGAACAAGATGCCTGTGAAAGAAACCAATCAAATCGCAGCGTGATAATCTGCAAACGTCAAATCGCACCGGAAGGTGCACGAGAATAAGGGAGGGAATATGGCAGAGAAGTACGACATCGTCGCTGCCACGGGCTGCCCCACGGGCATCGCCCACACCTTCATGGCGAAGGAGGCGCTCGAGAAGGCCGCGGCCGAGCGAGGCCTCACCATCAAGGTTGAGACCCACGGACAGGTGGGCGTCGAAAATGAGCTGACGCCCGCCGAGATCGCTGCCGCCCGCGCCGTCGTGGTTGCAGCCGACAAGGACGTGCAGGCGCAGCGTTTCGCGGGCAAGCCCATGGTCTCCGTCGGAGTTTCCAAGGCCATCGCCGTCGAGGCGGCCGGTGCGCTTATCGACGCGGCCCTTGCCGCCAAGGCCGATCCGTCTGCTGCCGCCGCCGTTGCCGCGGCCGAGACCGTCGTGGCCGAGAAGGAATCGTTCGGTCATCAGCTCTACAAGCACCTGATGAACGGCGTCTCGCACATGCTCGTGTTCGTCGTCGCGGGCGGTGTCCTTACCGCCATCTCGTTCCTGTGGGGCATCACCTCGTTTGACTCCACCGCGGCCGACTACAACACGTTCGCCGCGATGCTCAAGACCATCGGCGGCATCGCCATGAACCTCATGGTTCCGGTTCTCGCCGCCTACATCGCCGAGTCCATCGGCAAGCGCCCCGCGCTCGTCCCCGGCTTCGTCGCCGGCATGATCGCCATCCAGGGCCTGCCGGTGAACGCCGCGACCGGCCTCATCGACGCGGGCGGTTCCGGCGTGGGCTTCGGCTTCCTCGGCGGCATCGTCGGCGGCTTCCTCGCCGGCTACGTCATCCTGGCCCTCGAGAAGGTGTTCGCCAAGCTTCCGGCCAACCTCAACGGCCTCAAGGCGATCTTCCTGTATCCGCTGTTCTCCACGCTGATCGTCGGCCTCGTGATGCTTGGCATCTCCGGCCCCATGGTCGCCATCAACAACGGCATGATGGACTTCCTGCGCGGCCTGCAGCACGCCGGCGCCATCCCGCTGGGCATCGCCATCGGCTGCATGTGCGCGGTTGACATGGGCGGCCCGGTCAACAAGGCAGCCTACGTCACCGGCACCATGCTCCTCGGCGCTGGCCTCGAGGCCGGTGTGGGCACCGCCGCCTACGCCGACGGCACCGCCTTCATGGCCGCCGTCTCCGCCGCGTGCATCGTTCCGCCGCTGGTCACGAGCTTCGCCGTCATCGCTGGCAAGAAGTACTTCTCCCAGGAGGACCACGACGCCGGCATCGTCAACATCATTCTCGGCTGCACGCACATCACCGAGGGCGCCATCCCGTTCATGACCAAGAACATCTGGCCCGTCATGCCCATCATGATGCTTTCCTCCGCGATCGCCTCTGTGCTCACCCTGCTGCTGGGCGTCCACGTGCCCGCTCCTCACGGTGGCTTCCTGGTTCTCCCTGTCGTCGACGGCGGTATCCAGTGGGTGCTCGCCATTCTTGCCGGCACCGTCGTGGGTGGCGTCCTGTTCACCGCCTTCAAGAAGCACGAGTGGACCAAGGAGCAGAAGGCATCCGAGGTCGAGGTGAAGAAGGAGGCCGCGGTCGCCACCAGCGCGGTCGCCATCGAGGAGGGTTTCGTCAAGGCTTCTGACGTCCTGCTCCAGGATGCCGCCGATCGTGACGCCGCCCTGCAGGCGATCACCGCCCATGCGCTCGCAGCCGGCATCGCCAGCGACGCCGACGCCCTTACCGCCGCGTTCCTCAAGCGCGAGTCCGAGGGCACCACGGGCATGGTCGATGGCTTTGCGATTCCGCATGCCAAGACCGATGCGGTCAAGCGCCCCGCGGTCGTCGTCCTCAAGGCCAACGAGGGCATCGCCTCGTGGGAAACCATGGACAACGCGCCCGTGACCTGCGCTATCGCGCTGCTCGTCCCGGAGTCCATGGCGGGCACCGAGCACCTGCAGATTCTTTCCAAGGTTGCGACTGCCTTGACCGATGACGCGTTCCGCGCCGCGTTCAAGGCCGAGGGCGACGCCTCTGAGCTCGCCGCCCTCATCAACGAGCGCCTGGTGTAAGGCGCATCTGGTGGCCGGCGATGCGAGATCCGCGTCGCCGGCCGCACGAAAGGGAATCCCATGATCTACACCCTCACTCCCAACCCCGCCATCGACTACAACATTTCCTGCGATGGCCTGCAGCCTAACACGGTGACGCGCACGCGTGACGCCGTGTACACGCCCAACGGCAAGGGCTTGAACGTCTCGTTCACGCTCGACCACTACGGCGTCCCCACGACAATCCTCGGCTTTTTCGCCGGGTTCTCCGGCCGCTACATTGTCGAGGGCGCTCGCGAGCTCGGCGTCGACGTCAAGCCCGTGTGGACCGATGGCATCACGCGCGTCAACGTGTTCCTCAACGCCGGCCCCGACACCGAATACAACATGGTGAATGCCGGAGCTGCGATCACGCCGGTCGACGAGCAGTCGATGTTCGAGCTCATCGACAGCCTCGAGGACCTCGATTGCCTGGCGATTTCGGGCTCGCTGCCCCCGAACGCGTCCGAGGGCTTCCTGCGCGGCGCCATCGAGCGCGTCCGCGCGCGCGGAGCCGAGTTCGTGCTCGATATCTCCAGCCTGCAGCTCGCCGAGCTTCTCGAGCTCGAGCCCCTGCTGATCAAGCCCAACGACGACGAGCTGCGCGATATCTTCGGCATCGACGTCAAGGCCGGCAACGATGATTCGGTTGCCGCCGCCATGGCCGACCTTCATGCCCGCGGTGCCAAGAACGTGCTGCTCACCCTCGGTGGGTCGGGTGCCTACTTCTCGAACGGCGAGCATATCTGGTTCGCGAACCGCACCTTCGACGTCGAGATTCGCTCGACCGTGTGCGCCGGCGACTCCTCGCTCGCCGCGTTCCTCTCCATCTGGTTTGCCGATCGGGATCGCGTCGAGGACGCCCTGCGCCGCTCCATGGCCACGGGCGCCAACGTGGTGGAGTGCGCCGGTCTTGGCGACTTCGCGCACGTCGAGGCCTACGAGAAGGGTATCGATATCCGCCTCGTCCGCTAGGGCGCAAAACCCGTCATCGACGCATCGGCGTCGTCTTGTGGGCTCCGTCGATATTCGGCGGGGCCCTCATTTCGTTGCACGGGCGGCGCGAAGGCGCATAATGGATGCAGTATGCCCCGCCAGCGCGTCGCGCGGCTTGAATGACCGTGGAAAGGACTCGTCCCATGCAGTTCTCACATCGCCTTGATCGCTTTGGCGCCGAGGTGTTCTCATCGCTCAACGCCCGCCGCGTGGCCCTCGAGGAGCAGGGCCGCACCATCTACAACCTTTCCGTGGGCACGCCCGATTTCGCGCCCTATCCGCATGTGGTTGAGGCGCTCACCTCCGCCGCGCAGGATCCTCAAATGTGGAAGTACGCCTTGCGCGACCTCCCCGAGCTCAAACAGGCGGTGTGCGACTACTACGCCCGCCGTTTCGGCGTCGAGGGCATCACGCCCGACATGGTCGCCTCGTGCAACGGCACGCAGGAGGGCGTGGGCCATCTGGGACTGGCACTGCTCAATCCCGGCGACACCATCCTCGTGCCCGATCCGTGCTACCCCGTGTTCGAGGCGGGTGCCAAGATCGCCGATGCCGAGCTCGCATACTACCCGCTCGACGCCGAGCACGACTTCCTGCCCTATGTCGCCGGTATCGAGCCTGAGGTCGCCGACCGCGCCAAGTACATGATCGTGTCGCTGCCCGCGAACCCCGTCGGCTCCGTTGGCAACGATGCGCTCTACGACGAGATCATCGCCTTCGCCCGCGAGCACGACCTGCTCATCGTCCACGACAACGCCTATTCCGACATCGTGTTCGACGGCCCGCGCGGCGGCACGTTTTTGGCGCACCCCGGGGCGCTCGAGGTGGGCGTCGAGTTCTTTTCGCTGTCCAAGTCCTTCAACGTCACGGGCGCCCGCATCGGCTTTCTGGTCGGCCGCCCGGACGTGGTTGCGGCCTTCGCGAAGCTCCGCAGCCAGATCGACTTCGGCATGTTCATGCCTCTCCAGAAGGCGGCGATCGCCGCGCTCTCCGGCCCGCTCGATGCGGTCGAGGAGCAGCGCCTCAAGTACCAGGAGCGCCGCGATGCCCTGTGCGACGGCCTTGAGAGCCTGGGCTGGGAGCGCCCCAACGCGGACGGCTCCATGTTCGTGTGGGTCAAGCTGCCCGGCGGCCGCACCGATTCCATGGCGTTTTGCGAGGAGCTCATGGAGCGTGCGGGCGTCATCGTGACGCCCGGCGCGAGCTTTGGCCCCCACGGGGAGGGCTACGTCCGCATGGCGCTCGTGTTGCCGCCCGACGGGCTGCGCGAGGCGGTCGAGGCAATTCGCGCTGCGGGCATTTTGAGCTAGGTGTTACCGCACGGTTGTCCTATAATTGAGAGTGCGAATTTACACAAGGGTAAATCGGCGAACGAGCCAAATTAACCCGTGACGTGCCAACTCGCATCAGATATGTACGACCCATGCACGCGGGTGCGGGGAAGAAAGGGAGATGCACAATGGTGAACGATCGTAAAGTTGCCGTCGTCGGCTGTGGCTTCGTGGGCTCGTCCTCGGCCTTCGCCCTCATGCAGAGCGGCCTGTTTTCCGAGATGGTCCTCATCGATGTCGACCGCAATCGCGCCGAGGGCGAGGCCCTCGACATCGCGCACGGCGTGTCCTTCGGCAGCCCGATGAAGATCTACGCCGGTGACTACTCCGACGTCTCCGACGCCGCCGTGATCGTCGTCACCGCCGGTGCCGCCCAGAAGCCCGGCGAGACCCGTCTCGACCTCGTCAACAAGAACATCTCCATCTTCGGCAGCATCATCCCGCAGATCCGCGAGAGCGGCTTCAACGGCATCCTGCTGATCGTTTCCAACCCGGTCGACGTCCTCACCTATGCCGCCATCAAGATGAGCGGCCTGCCTGAGGGCCAGGTCATCGGCTCCGGCACCGTGCTCGACACCGCCCGCCTCAAGTACATGCTCGGCGAGCACCTCGACGTCGACCCGCGCGATGTCCATGCCTACATCGTGGGCGAGCACGGCGACTCCGAGGTCGCCGCGTGGTCCAGCGCCACGGTCGCCGGCGTGCCGCTGTCCACCTACTGCGAGCTGCACGGCCACTACAACCACGAGGAGTCGGAGCGCCGCATCGCCGACGAGGTGAAGAACAGTGCCTACGAGATCATCGAGAAGAAGCGCGCCACCTACTACGGCATCGCCATGTCCGTCCGCCGCATCTGCACCGCCATCATGCGCGACGAGGACTGCGTCCTTCCCGTCTCCAGCCTCATGGTGGGCGAGTACGGCCTCAACGACCTGTGCATCTCCGTGCCGACGGTCGTGGGCCGCAACGGCGTCGTGACGCGCGTGCCCGTCTCGCTCTCCGAGGCCGAGAACGCCGAGTTCCAGAAGTCCGCCGCCGCCCTCAAGGCGATCATCGACGAGGCCGGGCTCAACGACTAGCATCTGCATGTTGGCGTTTGGGAAATCCAACACGGTATGAGAGGCGCGCCAAGGGGGCATCATCCCCTTGGCGCGCTTTGCGTATTGGGCGGCCGGAGCGCTAGGGGAGGGAGGCCCACATGGTAACCGAGGCTTTCGAGCGGGTATTGCAGACCCGCGAGACGGGCAGTTTCCTTGCGTATGTGCGGGAGCGCCTCGATACCTTTGCCGAGCGGCCGCTCGGCCCCGTTGACAGCCTCGTGTACTCATGGCTGTCGTATACGCATCTCGGCACGCCATGCGACCGCGCATGCAGCGTGCGGGGCATCGCTTTGCATGAGCTTTTGCGCGCCGAGGATTTCGATGAGATGTTCGGCACGAGCTGGGATCCGCAGGGCAGTCGCGACCTGCTGTTCGCGGTGTGCGCCAGCCCGCGGTTCCGCACGTCGCGCCTGTGCGAGTTTCGCTTCAAGACCGACCGCGCGAGTGAAGAGCAGTTCGCTGCCATGACGTTTCGCCTGCCCGACGGCTCGTCTTACGTCGCCTTCCGCGGAACCGACTCGACGGTCGTGGGGTGGAAAGAGGACTTCAACATGACGTATCTGAGCCCGGTCCCGGCTCAGGAGGCGGCGGCGAGCTACCTCAACGAGGTCGCGTCGACTACGACGGGGCCCCTGTACGTAGGCGGGCATTCCAAGGGCGGCAACTTGGCGGTCTACGCCGCCGCCATGTGCGACGCGCAACACTATGAGCGCATCGTGCGCGTGTTCTCGCACGATGGCCCGGGGTTCCATCGCGAGTTTTGCGCCGATGAGCCCTATCGCCGCATCATGCCCATCATGGAGAAGACGGTCCCCAAGTCGACCATGATCGGGGCCGTGCTATCCGAGTCGCCCGACTTTGCCCCGACAATCGTCGAGAGCGACGGCATATCGCTGTTTCAGCACAATCCGTTCATGTGGGAGGTCGACATCGAGGCCGGCGCCTTTGTCGAGGCCGATGGATTCACCGCCTCCTCGAAGTTTTTCGACTCGACGCTCGACGCCTGGATGGATAAGTACTCGCTTGCCGAGCGCGGGAAATTCGTCGACGCGCTGTTCGATGTGATTGGCGTCACGGGCGCAAAGCACTTCTCGGATATCATGGCCGACGCCAAGGTCAACGTCCCCCTCATGCTCGACGCGATAGAGGGACTCGACCCGGAGTTGCAGCAGTTCGTCAAAGATGTGGTGAAGTCGCTCGTGCGCACGGCGACGATCGAGAAGGCCGCCGGCACGGCCAGCGGCATCATCGACACGATCAAGTCGGTGCGGCCGCTGAGCGACGGCGCCGTGTAGGCGAGTTCGGTGCGGCTGCTGGGCGACGGCGCTACGTGAGCGAGCGCAACCGCTTCCCGTCGATCACATCCACGCTCCCGCGTGATAGCGCGACGTAGCCCTCGCGGGCGAAGTACTTGAGCATGCGGCTCACGGCCTCGCGCGCGCTTCCCAGATGGCGGGCGATCTCGTCGTGCGTGGCCTCGATGTGGGGATTGCCGGTGTGGGCGACTTCATCGAGCAGCCAGATGGCCAGGCGCGTGTCGAGCCCCATGAACAGGACTTGCTGCATGACCCACATGCAGTCGCTGAAGCGTTCCGTCGCCTGGCGGTACGTGAAGGCTTCGGCGTGGATGTTCTCCTGGGAGACCATGCCGAAGGCCTGGGAGTCCATGATAAGCAGCTCGGCGTCGCTGGCGGCGTCGAGCGCGATGTCGAAGGTGATCATGGGCAAGATGCACGAGGCGGCGAGCACGCAGCATTCGTGTTCTCCCACGTGGAAGAGTGTGACTTCGCGGCCCTGCTCGGAAATCATGAACGCCCGCAGCCGACCGGTCTTGACGAACACGACGCCCGCGCAGCCGTAGCCTGCCCCTTGGACATGATCGCCTGCATGGCAGCTCGTCGTACGGCTGCGGCCGGCGAGGAAGGCCTGCTGGGTCTTTGTGAGGTCGTGCCAAAACGGCACGAGTTGGGCGAGCTCGTCAATCATGGGGTCCCTCCTTCACACCAATGGATATAGTACCCCGATGCGCAAGGGATGAGTAAAACGGACGGACCCGTTGTGCTCGTACGAAGCAAAGTCCGCATCACAGGCGGCGTTAAACCGATTCAAATTGCCGGTTTTTGACGCTCGTGATGCGGACTTAGGGAGGCTGGGCTCGGGGCGCGGACTTTGGGCTCGGGGTCAGGCGGGGTTCCGAGCTCTTGGCTTTGGCTCCTGGGGTTATGCGGGGTTCCGAGCTTTGGGTCTTGGCCTTTGGGCTCCGGATTCTGGCTTCGGAGCCCATCTGTTACATTTCGCCCGGCGGCGCGCTACACGGGCAGGCCGCAATCGCCGACGCACGTGTGAGGCGTGGCGCTCCCGCGCTCGACCTGCGCGTAGAAGCCATAGCCTCCCGCGATGTTTGAGCATGTGAACCCGTGCTGTGCCAAGACGCGGCAGGCGACGTAGCTGCGCAGGCCGCTGGCGCAAAAGACGAGGAGACGCTTATCGCGGGGGAGCTCGTCAAGATGTTCGCGCAGCTCGTCGACGGGGATGTGAAGGGCGCCTTCGATCGAGGCGCGTCGCACCTCGCCCGCGGTGCGGGTGTCGAGCAGGATGACGTCGTCGTCGGTGCGGGCGAGGTCGAGCGCCTCATTCCACGAGACCTGCGAGACGAGCCCCTCGAGGATGTTCTCGATCATGAATCCCGCCATGTTGACGGGGTCTTTGGCGGACGAATACGGCGGGGCGTAGGCGAGGTCGAGCTCAGCGAGGTCGGATGCGGTCATGCGTGCGCGGACGGCAACGGCGAGCACGTCGATGCGCTTGTCGACGCCACCTCGGCCGATGGCCTGGCCACCCAGGATGCGACCGTCCGAGCGATTGAACACCACCTTGAGCGTCATGTTCTCGGCTCCCGGGTAGTACGTGGCGTGGTTTGCGGGCGAGAGCACGACGGCGTCGGCGTCGAAGCCCGCGCGCTCGGCTGCGGCGAGCGTGAGCCCGGTGGCCGCGGCGTCGAGTTCGAACAGCTTGAGGACGGAGGAGCCTTGCGACCCGGCGAACGTGCTGGCACGCCCGCAGATGGCGTCGGCCGCTATGCGGCCCTGTTTGTTCGCGGGGCCCGCGAGGGCGATGAGCGCGGGGGAGTCGGTGACGACATTGGTGACCTCGACGGCGTCTCCCACGGCATAAATGTTCTCGTCGCTCGTGCGCATGGTCGCGTCGACGCGGATGCTGCCGCGCATCCCGAGCTCGAGGCCGGCGTCGCGGGCGAGGCTTGATTCCGGCGCCACGCCGATGGAGAGCATGACCATGTCGGATTCGATGGTGCGCCCATCGGCGAGCGAGGTGGTGATCACGTCGTCGTGCTCGGTGAAGCCGGCGACGTTGGACTCGAGCAGCAGCTCGACACCGTGCTCGCGCAGGTGGTTGTGAAGCAGGGCCGCCATGTCGGCGTCGAAAATCGGCATCACGTGGCGGCCGCGCTGCACGACGGTGACTTCCATGCCTCGATCGCGAAGGTTCTCGGCCATTTCGAGGCCAATGAAGCCCGCGCCCACGACGGTGGCGCGACGCGGCTGCTCGCGGTCGACGAAGTCGGCGATCGCGTACGTGTCTTCGACGGTGCGCAGGGTGAACACGCGCTCGCCGTCCTCGCCGGGAAGGCCGGGCATGACGGGGCGGGCGCCGGGGGAGAGAATGAGCTTGTCGTAGCTCTCGACGTACTCGGTGCCGTTGTCGAGGCGGCGCACGGTGACGGTGCGCTCCTCGCGGTTGATGGAGACGACCTCTTGGCGCACGCGGGCGTCGATGTTGAAGCGCGCACGGAAGCTCTCGGGGGTCTGCAGGGTGAGCTTGGCGCGGTCGGTGATCGTCCCGCCGATGTAGTACGGCAGGCCGCAATTGGCGTAGCTCACGTAGCCCGAGCGCTCGATCATGATGATCTGTGCGGACTCGTCCAGGCGACGGAGGCGGGCGGCTGCCGATGCCCCTCCGGCGACTCCACCGATGATGACGACTTTCATGGTTGGTTCCTTTCGGTTGCGCGGCTCATCGGGCCGCTCTGTCTCGTGGCGTTGTGGCCGGGCGGCGATGTGGGCCTCTGCTGCTTGACGGGGGGATCGGGCTTGCTGGTCCTGTTGCTTGACTGGAAGGTCGGGCTCGTTGCTCCCGTTGCTTGACGGGGGGGGGTCGGGCTCATCGGCCCCGTTACTGGCGGAGGGTAAGATTGTCGAAAATTTCGCCTAGATGCAGCCCGATTTTCTACATATATACCCTTATTCTGCTGCCGGCCCTCTCATTGTCGACTACTCGTGAGCCGACAGTCTGCCAACGGGTGAGGGGCGTTGCCCTAGCGGACGAGCGGGCCGGACCAACGTCCGATGCCACCCATGTTGACGACATTGGTGTAGCCCTGGCGCTCGAGCTCGCGGCACGCCTGGGCGCTACGGGCGCCCGAGAGGCAGTAGGCGTAAATCGGGGCGTTCTTGTTGGGCAGGCGCTTTGAGGCAGTGGCGGGGATGGAGACGAGCGGGATGCTCAGGGCGCCCTCGATGTGCCCGCCGCGGTACTCGTCTGGGCTGCGTACGTCGATCATGATGCTGCCGGGGGTTTCGCGTGCCTGAACGGCGAGTTCGTCGATGCTGGGGCCAAAGAGTCCGGAGAGAAATGACATGGTGGTGACCTTTCACGATGCGCGTCGCGCGCGTCTGTTTCTATCGTGGTACACCATAGCTGGGCGGGGGTGCTCGCGTCTGTGACTTTGTCACCAATGGTGCGCGCGGCGACGATTGGGGACGGCGACGGCGTGCGATGGTGGCGCGCGGTCGTGGGCGGCGACGATTGGGAGCGGCGACGGTGTGCGATGGCGGCGCGCGATCGCGGCGGGGAACGGCGGCCGTGGAGGGCGTCGATGCCGAGTAGCCCTCGCGCCCGCTTGGACCGAAGCGTTGACGGGGTGCACGGGTATAATGTCGAGGTTCAAACGCACCGAAGGAGTTCACTCGTGAAAATCAACCACGCCATTCTGCATATTCTCGATTTCGATTCGGCGGTCAACGTGATGAGCGAGCGCGAGCTCGATTTTGACACGCGGGCGGTGCGGTCCTTTGTGAGCTCGCACTTACGCCGCGCGCGCACGAGCGTCGACAATCGACGGGCGGCGTTTTCTGAGGAGAGCGCGTTCGCGGGTGAGCTCAAGGGGTATTTCTTCGGCGATCGCGAGTTCGTCGACCTGTCGCAGCAGATCGCGGAGTTCTTTGCGGCGGAGCTCGCGAAGGCGGACAAGATGGAGTCTACCGACGTGCTCGTGGCGGATTTTGAGGACGATGACGACGTGCGGTGGTTCGCCGTGTTACTCATGGCGAGCCGCACAGCGTTTATGCACGAGGTTGCACGCGAGGGCGGTGAGGTTCGCAACGACATCGCCAAGCGTTACGCCATCCTCCCCGGTCCTTCGCAGAAGGTCTCCTCGTATGCACTGGTGCGCGCAAGCTCCATGGAGGCGTTTTACGTCGACAAGAAGCGCAAGATCATGGGCGAGGACACGTTCATCATCCCCGATGGTCTGCTTCAGTGCGAGAGCGGCGTCTCGGGCAAGGAGATCATCGAGTGCGTGACGCGCATCGTGGAGGAGGTCGCCGAGGAGCACGGCGCGAACACCGCGGTGGCTCTCGCCAAGGCCAAGGCGGCGGTGGCGGAGAAGGTCGAGGTGGATGAGGAGATCGCTCCGTGGGACATCGCGGAGGAAATCTTCGAGGACGAGCCGGTGCTCAAGGAGCGCGTGGAGGAGCGCGTGCGCGAGGAACGTCTGCCGGAGCGCGTGGCCGTCGAGCGCGCCGTGGTTGAGCGTGCGCCCGTGCGCAACCATAAGATCCGCACCGACACCGGCATCGAGATCAGCTTCCCCGCGGAGATGCTTAAGGATTCCGAGTACGTGCAGTTCATCAATGAGCCCAACGGCCTGATTTCCATCGAGCTCAAGAATATCGGCAGCATCGAGAACCGATAGCCGCGCTCGGGGATCACCGCAAGACGGCGGGTAAAAGACACAGGTATCGATGCCATCTGGGCTTTAAGTATTTGAGGCCGAGGGGTATGGGCGCTTACCCCTCGGCCTCCTTGATCAAACCTCCGGAAGTGAATTCATTTGGCGGCCCGCGCGGTCATTCCTTGCGACTTGTCGAGATTATCGCGCTGCCTAAAACTGCACCACGAATTTCAGCTTTGTGCGAGCTTCCTTGAGGGACTCGCCTTCCAAAGTGAAATTGCTGACGACCTTGAGCTTCTTGAGCGCGGCGTCGAGTCGCGAGGCGAGGTTCGCATCCATGCTCTGCGACAACTTGGAATCGATGCTGACTGCGTATTCCTTCATGAGGTTGATGTCGCGGCCTTTCAGGCGCATATCGATCAGAGATAAGATTTCCTTGTCGTTTTCGTACCAGTCGAGCGTTGGCATGACGGGGGCATCCGAACCCTCAAACGAGTGCTCGAATACCACGTGGCGAACGCGGTCGCTCTCTGTGTGTAGCGCGACGGACCCGTCGGCGTCAATGGATTTGGCCTCGGCTTTGGTCTTGCCCGCTTTGGCCGCGATTTTCAATTTGCCTTTGCCGACCCGCATCTGCTTCTCCTCCTCATAGGATTCCAAGCGGCATCGTTTGGCGCCCAGACAAAAGGCGATGTTTCTGAGCTCGGTCATCTTGTCATTCTGCATGGTCTCAAAGTAGCAGCTCAGATTGATGTAGCGATGTTCCTGATTGGGGTTTCGGTAATAAATCGCCGCACACGAGGGTCGTGGATAGAACGTAAGCTCGCAGCGGGGGACAAACTCCTCGTATAGGTGCAGAACTTCGAAACCGGCCTCTTTGCTCAGCCAGCCGATGGCGCCTTCGCACACGTCGATGGCCTTGCGGGCGTCCTCGTCTTCGATGACGACGATCTTTGGCCGGTCGAAATCCTCGTCGAAGTACTGATCGGGAAAGAGCGGATTGTAATAGCGCTTGCGGATTTCCTGACGGGCGTCCTGGGCTTTTTGGTTGGCGATCTTGAGGCCCTCCTTGGCGGTCTCGCTGACGGTCTCGCCGATCTCCTCAGCCTTGACGGATGCTTTCTCCATGATGCTGCCGAGGCTGTCTTTGAGGTTGAGCTTGGCCATGAGGGCCCCTTTCTTCGTGACGTGCCACCAGCTCCATTGTATGGCGGTGAGGGGGGGTAACGTTCAATTTCTTGCGCACTTTGACAGCAGAATAGCGTCCAGATAGAAGGGAGGGCACGGCCCGCCTCGGTATGATTCGAGTTGTCGAGACAAGAAGCATATTGGAGGCTGGCCATGCCCGAACCCATCGTAACATTGAATGAAGAGAGCCTCAGGTCCGATCTGCGCGAGCTGGTCAGGAGGACCGTCGAGGACACGC
>ERZ838839.180-NODE-180-length-84235-cov-7.658256_pt1 | contig 84235 bp, 81 predicted proteins | sample MGYA00519909_ERZ838839 | MGnify/ENA primary metagenome ERZ838839 (study PRJEB31850, sample SAMEA3708843) | human gut metagenome | biome: human gut; feature: human-associated habitat; material: faeces | place: China | collected 2014 ...
GGCGTAGGTCAGCTTGTCGAGCACGGTCACGTGGACGCCCGGGTGCTCGCGCACGGCGTGGTGGACGAAGTTGGAGCCGATGAAGCCGCATCCGCCGGTGACGATTATGCGGCGGGGATCGAGGTTACCAGAAGCCATCCGATCTCCCTTGCGGTCGGCAACACCGTCGCAAACCATAGGCCGTCATCATGCAACGAGTTCCTTGACCATCAACCTGCCCTCAAGCATAAGACGCGTCATGAGGTTTCGGCCATGGTCGATATTATCCAAGGTCTGGCCATAAGCGAACAGCAAACGCGATACGGCCAGGCATGTCTCTTCCCGTATTTTCTCCCTCCCCTTCTCCTGGTCGTAAACCCGATAATAAACAATAAGACGCGTATCGCTACCATACAGATCGACCGTGTCGAATATCGACTGGAAATATGAATAGTCGGCCGCGGCGAGAGAATGGCCGAAAATCTTGATGATTCCCGTCCTAGTGTTCTCTTCATACGGGTCGTAGCGCCAGGCAAGCCTACGTGCGCCCGGTAATCCACGAACCTCGTTCTCGAGTATTCGATACGCTTTGGTAAACGGACGGGCGACATCATCTTCCATCGCTTTGTGTGCATCCATGCCGAAGATCACGTTATCGTCCGCTAGGGACCCATGAATACACCTGACATCCACGCCTTCTTCCCCGTACAACTAAACCCAAGGATTTGTATAGTTGAAATTGAGGATGGAACTATCATCAGACCAGCCGCTCGATACGCCCCCATCGTGAAGGAGCGCATCGCACCACTTTGCCGCCTGCGCTATATAGTCGCCGTTCTGTTGAATCTGAGCTGTAAGATAGGTTGAGAAACACTTTTCGAACGATATCAGCTCATCCTTAAGCAGCGAAGCAAATGACCCACAGTCAATCTGGCATCCGATCTTGCTACATGCGTAACTATAGATATCCGGGTATTCGAGATCTTGATAGTTGTAGGCGGCATTAGTCGGTCGGCCCCCAATGACCTCATGCCAATTAGCCACGCACTTCGATATTACAGCCGGCTCTGAATCTACCCCATACACCCAACGCGTTATTTCCCCCTCGACGTCGCACCATCTCGACCTGCTTTCTCGATAGGAGTCGTACAGGATAATGTCCCAAATGGTCGACTCATCCCCCACAGACCATTGGCGCCCCAGACGCTCGCGCTCTTTATAATAATCTACGAAGCTCGATTTGAGTCCGCAGGTGAGATCGAAACCATTCCCGACGATTATCAACTGATGCATTATCGACCCCAACCGCCAATAGGCATCCGTAAGCACATTCTTCTCAGGTCGCAAGCCCTAAACCAGAAGCCGCAATTTCATTATCCCACACGCATGGAGAACCTCGCCCCTGCAAGTTGCATACCAACGTCCCAATCGCAGGCTCATTGACCATCTGAATCTTGCTGCACTTTGAATTCGATTTGTTCGGATTGTGCATCAGATGAGACTATTCGGAACATATCTATTGTGTTCTGATATCATTCCGTTTAGTCGATTTCCGAACACGAGAGGCCAGCATGGAACTCACCCATAACCAATTCCGCATCCTGAATGCGCTTCACCATGAATCCGGACTCACGCAACGAGAGCTCTCGACCCGGACGGGTCTCGGCCTGGCGACGGTCAACGGCGCGATGCGCGAATGCGCGGAGCTCGGCCTCGTCGAGGACGGGCGCCCCACCCCCGCCGGCCTGGCAGCGCTCAAGCCCTACGCCGTCGACAACGCAGTCATCCTCGCGGCGGGCCTCTCCTCGCGCTTCGCGCCCATCTCCTACGAGCGCCCCAAGGGCCTTCTCAGGGTGCGCGGCGAGATCCTCATCGAGCGCCAGGTTAAGCAGCTGAAAGAAGCCGGGATCACAAACATCATCATCGTCGTCGGCTACAAGAAGGAGTCCTTCTACTACCTGGAGGACAAGTACGGCGTTGACGTTGTGGTGAACCGCGAATACGCAGAGCGGAACAACAACTCCTCGCTCATGCTCGTCCGCGAGCTGCTCGGCAACACCTACATCTGCTCCTCGGACAACTACTTCACGGAGAACCCGTTCGACGGCCACGTCTGGAAGGCATGCTACTCCGCGGAGTACTCCGAGGGCCCGACCGACGAGTGGTGCCTGGAGACGGGCGCCCACGGGCGCATCACCGGGGTGCATGTCGGCGGGTCCGACGCCTGGTACATGCTCGGACCGGCTTATTTCGACCGGGAGTTCTCCTCGCGCTTCCGCGAAATCCTCGAAGAGGAGTACGACCTGCCGCAAACTCGCGACAAGCTCTGGGAGGACCTCTACGCCGAGCATCTCCCCGAACTCGACATGAGGATCCGCAAATTCGCCCCCGGCGTCATCAACGAATTCGACTCCCTCGACGAGCTTCGCGGGTTCGATCCGCTGTTCCTCGAGAACCTCGACAGCGAGATCTTCGACAACATAGTCGCCGTGCTCGGATGCGACAAGTCGGAGATTCGAGACGTCTACCCCCTCAAGCAGGGCCTCACCAACCTCTCCTGCCACTTCACGACCGATGACGGCGAATGGGTCTACCGCCACCCGGGCGTCGGCACCGAGCTGATCGTCAACCGAGAGGCGGAGCGCGAGGCGCTGCAGACCGCCAAGCTCCTGGGGCTCGACAGCACCTTCGTCTTCGAGAATCCCCGCCGCGGCTGGAAGGTCTCCAAATTTGTCAGCGAGGCCAAAAACCTTGATTCCCATGATGATGCGCAGCTCGCGCGCGCCATGCAGATGGCGCGCGAGCTCCATGAATCGGGCGCCTCTGTCGAGCGCTCCTTCAGCTTTTACGAAGAAGGCAAGGGCTATGAGCGAACCATCCTCGATCGTGGCCGCATCGACGTGCCCGACTACTGGGAGATGGAGACCTGGGCGACCGAGCTCAACGGCCTGCTCGTCGCCGACGGCGGCGGGCCCGTCCTGTGCCACAACGACTTCTTCGGCCTTAACTTCCTCGTGTCCAAGGACGGCCATGTCGACCTCATCGACTGGGAGTACGCCGGCATGAGCGATTACGCCAACGACTTCGGCACATTCTGCGTCTGCGAGCAGCTTTCCGAAGAGGAGATGTCTCGCGCGCTCTCCCACTACTTCGGGCGAACGCCCACCGATGCCGAGTGGCGCCACAACCTGGGTCAGGTCGGCATGGCCGGATGGTGCTGGTACGCCTGGGCGCTGCTCAAGGAGGCCGAGGGCGAGGATGTTGGCGAGTGGTCCCACATCTACTACCGCTACGGCAAGAGGTACCTCAAGCGCGCGCTCGATCTGTACAAGGCTGCAGAGTAGATAGGCGGGACCGACAGGGAAAGGATCAGGAAATGGATGCGAGAATCGAGTCGCTCCTGACTCAACGCAAAAAGCGATTCGCCGCCCGCGGCATTGCTTTCGCGATGGCGTCCGGCATATGCTACGGCCTCTATACCGCGTTCCTCACGCTCGCCCAGACCCAAGGCGTCTGGGGGGACTGGTTCGCAGGGGCTCCATGGGGAGCCGGCAATCCCGCCCTCAATGCGTTCACGATCACGTTCGTCCTTGCTGCGCTTGCCGCAGGACTCAACGATCTGTTCAGCGGAGTCTGGTCTCTTGTCGTGTGCGCGAAGAATGGACAGCTCGGCGACCTTTGGAAGACGGTCCGCACCAAGCCCGGCATCGTGATGATGCTTTGCGCCGCGATCGGCGGTCCCTTCGCGACCATCTGCTACGTCGTCGCCCTCAACTCGGCGACCGCGGCGGGCAACCCCGGGGTGATCGTCCCCATAGCCGCGCTCAACTGCGCCATCGGCGCGATCCTAGGACGGATCCTCTTCAAGCAGAGGCTCGACGGCCACACCGTGGCGGGCGTCGCGGTCTGCCTGGTGGCAGGGGGCCTCATCGGCGGGGCCAGTTTCGCCTCGATGGGCCCGAGTGCCCTCATGGGCTGCGCCTTCGCGCTCCTCGCCGCCTTCGGCTGGGGGTTCGAGGGATGCGTCGCCGGCTTCGGGACCGCCCTCGTCGAGTACAGGATCGGAATCGCGATACGCCAGACGACCGCGGGGCTCCTCGAGCTGCTCGTCGTCTTCCCCGCGCTGGCCCTCGTCTCCGGCGACGCGGTCGGGATCGGCGACCTTCTTTGCGCCGCCGTCTCAAGCCCCTCTTTGGCGTTCTTCGCAATATCCGGTCTCTTCGCCATGCCCGCCTACTCGTTCTGGTACAAGGGCAACTCCATGTGCGGCGCCGCGCTCGGAATGGCGTGCAACGGGATGTACGCCTTCTGGGGCCCGTTCTTCATCTGGGTCATCATGGGCGTCCTCGGCATCGGCGGCATGTCCGCGAGCTACCCGCCCCTCTCCATGATCCAATGGGCCGGTGCGCTCATCATGGTCGCCGGCATCTTCCTTATCGCCGTGGACCCCAAAACTCTCTTCAGCCATTCAAAGGAGGTTTAGCATGAATCGCAACGACAAGAAACTCCCACCGTTGTATTACGCGATTGTCCTCCACTTCCTTGACGGGAGGGCCGACGACGCAAGCGGCGTCGTCGAGGCGCTCAGGGGCGACTACGGCGGCTACAGGCTGCTGAACGCAGGAGGCGTCGAGGAGGCCCTGGCGACCGCGAAGGAGAACGGCCTGCTGGAGGAGGCGGGGTATCGGCTGGACGAGGGCGGCGGCCTCAGGATCGGCTACGAGATGACGGAGTTCGGCAGGGACATGGTTCAACGCTACCTGCTCTAATCAAGTAACCTAACGGCCTTCCTCGATCATTGAGTCGCATCCACATACTGCAGAGGACTCCCGCTCCTGAACATCAAAAGAAGTGAGTCCAGCGGCCCGGCCGAGCCTTTACTCGACTGGGCCGCTTCCATCAAGAGGTTTTTGATGCGTGCGTTGTTGCACCAGTCAATGCACCCCCAATCCTTTTGCAAAATGTCAAAAGAACCTCTCTTCCAATCGTGGCAGGCTCGGCCTTGACTATCAAGAAGAAGCTCTCGTACTTCTCATCGTGAGGCACCTTCCTTTGCAGGACATGGACTAGGCGATTCCCATCCGCCCAAGCGAGAGCCTGTAGGCTGGCATCCGGTACTACCGACCCATGTCAGGATGCAGCAGTGTGGTGTCTCCACCCTCGAAGACCGCCAACAACTCGAGAACCATCGTCATATTCAGGAATCTTGATATCGAGTGGGCAACGACTTCGTCATAGAGGCCCTCCACGTGTGAAAGATGGCGCTTCACGCAAACCACCCTGAATTCAACGGCATCGGTCACTTGCCCGGCCATCGGACCCTCCGCCTTTAAATCGCGCGCAGCAGGTTTGGAAGAAATTTCCAACCACGCCCATGCGGGAGCAGCGCATCCTGCGTCTGCGGGCCCGGTACGGCAATCCCTCCTCACGCATGGCCTCAAGCTCCGCCTGTCGGCGATGCGAATGCCGGTCGCCTTACGCAATGCGGCGACAACGCATCCGCATCCGTATCTGACTCAGGATTTCTCACATTATTCCGCCATGACCCGTCGTCTGGTTCTCTCCCTTTCAGAGGGGGGCTCGCCTCGTGGTACTAATAGGCGAAACGCGTCAGCCCGATGGGCTTCAGGAGCGTGGGAATTTGATCCCAGATGCCATCCAGGTCGATCCGCTCACTCCAGGGCTTCACGGTTGAAATCGTAATGCCATACTCGTGCTGCAACATGGTAATGGTCGAACCATCGGTAACGTACAATATTTTGCGCACTTTGACAGCGAAATAGCGTCCAGATGGAAGGGAGGGCACGGCCCGCCTCGGTATGATTCGAGTTGTCGAGACAGGGAGCATATTGGAGGTCGGCCATGCCCGAACCCATCGCAGCATTGAACGAGGAGAGCCTCAGGTCCGATCTGCGCGAGCTGGTCAGGAGGACCGTCGAGGACACGCTGAACGGCCTGTTGGAGGCGGAGGCTGACGAGCTCGTCGGCGCCGAGCGCCATGGGCGCACCGCCGAGCGGGAGGTGCACCGCGCCGGCCATTACGACCGGGGCCTGGCCACGAGCCCCGGCGAGGTGACCATCCACATGCCCAAGCTCAAGGGCGCGCGCCTCGCGACGGCGATCATCGAGCGCTACCGCAGGCGCGAGGCCAGCGTCGAGGAGGCGATGATCGAGATGTACCTCGCCGGGGTCTCGACCAGGAGGATCGAGGACGTCTCCGAGATCCTCTGGGGATCCAGCGTCTCGTCGGCGACCGTCTCCAGCCTCAACGAGAAGGCGTCCGCCTCGGTCGAGGAGTGGCGGAACCGCCCGCCCGGGCGCGCCTACCCCTACGCCTGCGTCGACGGCATATACCTGAGGCGCAGCTGGGGCGGGGCCTGCGAGGACGTCGCCGTCATGATCGCCATAGGCGTCAACGACGACGGCTACCGCGAGGTCATCGGCGCCGCCGAGGGCTTCACCGAGTCCTCGGAGTGCTGGCGGGAATTCCTGTCCTGGCTGCGGTCCCGAGGCCTTCACGGCGTGCGGATGGTCGTCGGCGACAAGGCGTCCGACATGGTCGGCTCGATCGCGGAGGTGTTCCCGGAGGCCGCCCACCGGCGCTGCACCGTGCACTTCCACCGCAATGCGCCCGCCAGGGTGCCGAAGCCCGGGCGCGCCGCCGTCGCGGCCATGCTCAAGGCGGTCCACGCCATGGAGTCGCGCGAGGCGTCCGAGGCCAAGGCGCTCGCCGTCGCGGAGGAGCTCGAGGGGATGCGCCTCGGGGGGGGCCGCGAGGGTCGTCCGCGCCGGCTGCGCCGAGACCTTAACTTGCACCGGATTCCCTCGGGAACACTAGGCCCGCATCCGCACCAGCAACGCCATCGAGCGGCTGAACCGCGAGGTCCGCAGGCGAACGCGCGTGGTGGGCACCTTCCCGGACGGGAAGTCGGCGCTCATGCTCGTCACCGCGAGGCTCAAGTACGTCGCGGAGAGCGAGTGGGGCTCGAGGCGCTACCTGGACGTGACGCTGTTGGAGGAGTAGCCGTACCGGAGGCGGGCCTATGGGCTGTCGGAAAGTGCGCAAGAATCTTGACGGTACCGAACCATCGACGTTCCCGTCCATAAAGCGATGCCAGAATTCGGCAAAGTGATTCTAGCTCGGCAGCAGATCAACCCCTTAAAGCAGAAAGCGCCTATAGAAGAAACAGAGCGTCATCTGTCCAACTATAGAGGCTCACTGCAAAAAAGGAAGCGGTTTAACACTGCAAGGGTTTTCACCGCGCGTTATAGGAATACCTAGTTCTTCCGGATCAAGCCCCTCATGCGCACCTTGTTCGCGAGGCCACACCACCATCGCATTGTCGGTTGACCACAATCACACCGCGACGTGCTTTGAGACTCTCGAGATTGCACGCTGCCCCTTATCCGAATACTCACCACGAGATGAAGATGTCTGAGCAGTAAATCAGATATACATGCTACTTACGAATCGACGAAAATTCGAAGCACCCAATTCCAACTGCGAAAACAATGAATACAGCACCCAGCTGAAGTACTGTAAAACCACTCATTGAAAGGGCGGAAAGAATGACCAATCCAACGATTTGAAGACAGGGGGCAGTATGGCTCAAGTCTAAAATAGAATACGTACTTGCAATTTTCTTAGCCCTTGACACATATACAACTAAATAGCTAACAAGCGTAGCAACAACAGCGCCAATACCACCGAATGCACTAATAAGAATGACATTCAAAATGATGTTAATAATTGACCCCACAGCCGTTGTTGTAAAAATAACATTCGTTTCTTTTGAAGCAGTGAAAACTGAACCAAGAAACTGGTTTACAATGCTAACTGTCGTGCCTGTTAACAATAGAGGAACAAGCCTCCATGCCTCAAAAAACTCACCAGAAAACAGCAGTTTTGACAACGGGATATTAATCACTATCAAAAGACCAGCTAACAAAAATGAACCATAAGAAATAACCACGAATCCTTTTCTAAAGAAAATGGCTGAATCTGTCGATCCAAAATCTTTAAACACTGATATATTCCAAGCCTGAAAGAAGAATCCGCTAATGGTGCTTAGAATTTGAGGGATTTTTGATGCTGCAGAATATAGGCCTACAAAAGACAATGTACTTAGAGCTGTTAAAACAAATCTGTCCATTGAGGAATTAATCCACCAAAACAGTGAATTAGGAATCAACGGTATTGAATAGGAAAGCAGACGATTAAGGACCTTCGCTTCTGGCTTGCGCAAATAGCAGAATGCACGCCACCCGTCCAAAAGCATGTATAGACCCAAGCCAATACAATTGCCGACAACATTCCCAAGCCAATATCCATGCAATCCCATATGAAGCCCGGCAATGAAGGCAACATTTAGAACGACGATCATTATGCCAGAGACAGATGAAATCAATGCCATCTGCTTTGTTTTATTCACGCACTTAAAGTATGCAGCAAAAAAATTATTTAAATTCTGGACTGAGAATAACAGGAACGAAAATAAAGCGAGCCCCCAATCTCCGCTTATAATACCAACAATTGCGCAAATTGGCACTGCAAGGATGATGCTGCAAAGCGTCAACGAAAGACCGGTTCCGAGGACCGCCCCTTTATCAGAGTTTAATTCAAGTCCGAATCGAAGAACAGAATCACTAATAGACAGCGTGAGGAGTGGAATGGCGAGTTGAATAACTAGCGTTAGTAGGTCAGAAATTGCATAATCCTCAGTTGAAAGAAAATGCGTATATAGCGGAACCATAAAAAATGACAAAAGCTTTATTGAAGCACCGCTCAACATGAATGCAACTAAATCGTATAGAAGTGCCTTGACCCTAGAACTACTCACAGCCCAGCTCTCCAAACTGAGAACGGAACTCATTAATGGCGTCTTCGTTAATTCCGACATGTGTCTCGAACGTACTATTAGTCATATCTCTAATTCTTTCAATGTCATCACGGGGAACACAGTTAATACCATAAGTACTAGAGATATCGAAACTACGGTTATCCACTCCAATGATAATTGATCTTTTTCTTGCTTGCATCGCCTTAATGCCGGCATGAAGTCTAGTGCCTATATAGTCACATTCGGTTTGCTTAAGGAACTCATTATAGGCTTCAAGATTGGGCGATATCAGCTTTACCTTATCAACAAATCCAAGAGAAGTGACGTAGGCCAAATCATCGATTCCCTGAATCCAAAAATTAACCTCTTTGTACATCTTCAATAACAGCTCCAGTAGCTGAGCGTCATGAACTGGATCCTGCTTATAATCAGTAAGAGTGGTAACCACAACATCGGATTTTTCAGATGGAATCTTTTCACAGAACTCATCGGTAAGCATCCACATGGTGGCACAGCCCGTGTTCAACGCACGCAAACCGCAGCTTTCCAAAAGAAACTTCGTACGTTCGTCCCTTACACTATGGAAATAGCTTTTGGAAAAAGCAGATGAATACAGATTCTTTGCTCGTCGAGAAATAGACTCATAGCTAGACGAAGAACCAATCCCTACGGCAACGACCTTGTCGCCCAAAACAGCCAGATCGTTCTCTTGAATATTCCACTGATTCCATCTGTTTGTAATGTTATTGGCAAGCAAATTTGTTCCACATAGGAAGGCATAATCCATACGCTGAAGAGCACAGTAATCTGAGTTTCCCTCAGGATGAATGCCAAACTCACCTTTCCTCATAATAGGTGCATGCGTTGGAAGCTCAATAACAAAAGATCGACTAAGCACTTCGAATAATTCACGCTTAACGCTCTCGACAATAATAAAGTCGCCCTGGTTGCATGTCCTGATTGCTGTGTTCAATAATCCAATATATTGCATCTAATTCTCCAATCTCTAAAGAAATCTATCCGACGTATAAATTGCTTGAAGTCTTTCAACCGTCTGAGATATGTCAAATCCCATCGATTTAACAATTGCCGCTGCATTAGCAGCATCGAGAATTCTCCGCGAGTTTATTAGAGCGTTATTAATGGCATGCGCCCATGAAAGAGAACCGGACTCGAGCTCGAGTACATAAGTGCTAGGCAACAATTTTGTCTCGGGCGATATTCCAGATGATAAAAACGTAGGTAGTCCGTTTGCCTGTGCTTCAACGGCAGCGAGTGGCAACCCCTCATGAATCGAAGGCATAACATAAGCATCAGAAGAAGAAAGTAGGCTTGGTATATCATCACGTAGTCCGAGAAAGCGTATTTGCCCATCGATTCCAAGGGCCCGTGCTTCATCTCGCAACGCGCCTTCGTTCTCTCCTTCACCAATTAGCAAAAGCAACCAGCCTTTGGGATTCAAATCGAGCAAAGCCCTCATAATATGCAGCAAGAAGCTATGGTTCTTGACGTCAACGAGCCGTCCAACGCTCATGATAACTTTTACGTCATCCGATATTCCGAGCGATGCGCGATACTCCCTTCTATCAGAATGGCTAAATTTAAATCGGTTTACTTCAATTCCATTTTTAATAATTTCAAAGCAATTATTATTTCCATAAAGCCACTCCCCTGCCTGACGGGAGCAGGCAAATCGAAGTATTTTTTGCCTGCGCAAGTAGTGTGCTCCAAGCGAATTCAACACCCAGTGATCTCCATTGTTCGTGTGACTATGACAAATCACTTTCTTGCAACCGGCATCAAGCGCCCCCTTTACAGCAATTGAATTATCGAAAGCGTGACTACCATGAATGTGTATCACATCATAGTGATGTTGTTTAAACCATGAAACATAATTACGATACTGAAAATAGAACCGTGTTTTTCCTGAATGATTTGAAAAAGCTTCGCTCATGTGATAGATGGTTGCACCACAATCCGTAGCCTCACGATCGTAATCGCCGACACCGGAAAGGGTGCAAAGAATATCACTATGAACGTTACGCGAATCAATATTACGCAGGACGTTCATGACAAACGTCTCTAAACCCCCGCGGTTCATCACGCCCACAACATGCACAACAGTTATCAATTCACACCGCCAAACGAAATTATAACCAAGTCAAATAAGGCATAAGTCCTTCAGAGAGATACGAATCACTCATATAAAGCAACAGCCTGAAACAAAAATAAGTGAAGACCAAAACTTTGACCGGTAAACGGAAAAATCTCTCCTCTTCACACTTTCTTATTAAATAAGCAATTACAAGAACAATAGGAAGAGAATAAGACTCCGCGCGTCCAAAAATTGGAATGATATATCCAATCAATGCCATTGAAAATGAAAATACAAGAATTGACCAACAATGAGACAAATAGTTCAATTCTAATTTTTCATTCAATCGCCCTGTGCTTAACCGAATTTCGACAGCGAACAGAAGAATAAATATCGGGATGTACTTAAGAAATGCGGCAGCTCCAAAATCAACTGTTTCATTTAGGCTATATATAGAATAGCGACCAGTAAATAATCCAGAAATTGCAGATTTTGCAATAAAACAGAACAGAACTGAAAGAAATGCAACAAGAAGTTGAACACTCTTTTTCTTTTCTGTTAGAAAGCAAACCACCAAAAGAAGTATGCAGGCGGAAGAATAGTGAAAAGAAAAAGAGAGCAAGAAGAGGAGCAATGCTCGTTGCCTACAGTTCGTTAAGTAATAATATGTTGCTAACAAGCATATTCCCACAGCCATAAACTGCCTCATCGCAGACATGCCCGTAACCAAATATACAAGTGAATAACCTAAAACTGCAAACGAAAGATTGATCCTGTCTCTCAGTTGCCAAATTACAAACATTACAGGTAAAACAGAAATCAGCGCCACGATGATAAGATAGATTTCATAGCTATCCGTGATGTGGCGTACCATTACTGTTAAGACTTGAAATCCAATTTCAACAGTTTTATCTCTAAAGGATCTCAAGCTAACCGCAGACATGAAATTTAAATAATATCCGCCGCCAAACTGCACATCGACACCAGAAATTGAAAGACCTTTAAATAGAATGAGGATGATGGTCGAGAGCACAAAAGGAAGAATAGATTTTCGACTGGAAAAAGAAGCACTTGAAAGAAAAGCGAAGAAACCAGCCAAACAGGAAGTGAAAATATAAAGCCAGATTGTACCATCGTCCCAGCCTACTCCACCCCAAAAAACCAAGGAGTCCATTAGAGTGCCCCATCGCTCTCGATCCCAGAGTCATTCAACGCTGCAACGAAATCTAATAACCCGTTAATAGCATTCTCCATGGAGAAGTCCTTAACCCTCTCTGCCGACTTATTAACATAGTGGTCATAGAGCTTCTCATCCCCAAGAAGCATGTTAATCTGTCTCGCCATATCAGAAGAGTCCTTCGGTCTACATAGGAGACCAAACTCATTATAGCCTAGTATTTCTTTAGGTCCTGTTCGAACATCAGTTGCGACAACAGGCTTATTTAGCGCCATACCCTCAAGCATGACGGTCGGAAGTCCTTCTGATCCAGCACTTGCATGGACAACAATCTTACAAGCCGCATAGTAATCCGACGGGTTGCTTTGATAGCCAGCGAGAAAAACTTTAGACGTTAAACCATGATCAACAATATAACGTTCAACTCTTTGCCTATCTGGTCCATCGCCAACAATAACTAAATTTAAATCACGACCGTATTGCTTATTAACCAAATCTATAGCATCAATAACAGTAAATGGATCCTTATGCGGGTAATCAAGTCGAGCAACCATAAGGGCAAAACTGCCATATAGGCTGCGAAGGTTATCCGTCCGGTGTGTATCTAGATTCGTAAAACTTGCAACAATTGGATTATATATTTTTTTAATCTTATAATCTAAGTAAGAATTAGCAAATTCAAATTCCTCTATCCCGTCATCGCATAAAGAAACAAGTCCATCGTAATGCTTATACAGATTTAGGTAGCCATCACTAATCAGGGCGTAGCTAGAAATACCGCCATGAAGCCAGGCGATTTTCGTTTCTGCCTTAAGAAAAGAAGATACAAATGTCAGATCATTGTAGTGACCTGAAAATGCAATCGCGACATCGAAATTATCGAGTGCTCGTCCAAAATATGGTCGAGCAGCAAAAACTCCTACTGAACACAACGCATAGGCAATAGGATAAACAAACCTACCCCAAGCTGAGCGCTTCACAAGCGAGCAATAGCGCTCTGGTGCGAACGCGCGTGGAAACACTCTGGGTATGTAAGACACCCTATTAGATAGCTGAGAAGCGAAATCATTCAATGACGGAACGAGATTGATAACAGTAACCTCATTATTATCATCAGCTAGGGCGTTGCAATAATCAATACCAACACGCTCAATTCCGCCGCATCCCAAGCCGTCAAAAACAAATACAAACCTCATTCTTCGACTCCAAGGTCACCGTAATCATAAATATATTCGGGGAGCTCACGTTTAATATATGCAACTTCATCGGCAACTTCGGGATACTCCAACCACTTACGAGTGTTCTTCCTAGAAAGCTCTGGAACAAACTTTGTGAGAGGTCTCTTATGATTGCCCTCTTCAAGTCCTAGAAAAACCCTCAGACGTTCTGTTTCCTCGTCATAGCGATAAATCAGATCTTCAAAGCGAATAAAGATTGTAGTCTCGGGATTTAAAACCTCAGTTAGTCGGTGCGCGCGTGTATAGCGATACCACTTAACAAAAGTCTCTACATCTTCATGCGGAATAACCCCGTCTTTCCATTCCATTTTTTCCAGGAGATAAAGGTCTCTTGGGTCACGGTCGACAACGACTACCTTGATATTGTCAAAGTATCTTGTATATCGAGACAGATTAGAAGGCGGAACGATCTGGTCGACCATAATCGTATCTGCACCGTTGCTAGCCTCAGTAAGGAGCTCTTCTATGTAACATTGCGTACATTCCACGAACTTCTTTTCCCCGGGCGCAGCGCAGTAAGTCACTTCACTCTTCATAGTATTTAGAGCACGATCAGGATCATGGCGCCAGATTGTTTTATGCAAAATTTTGTTTGCAATTCTCTTGCGAAAATAGAAGAAGCCACCCTTGTCATAGAGGTCATACATCCACCAACCTTTAAAGGTGAAATCAGTCAAAGAATCGATATATCGATATGAGATTTCTTTCCATTTGTTGTGAAAGTAGGGGGCGTACTTGCGACCGAAAATATTGCCATTATAGAAATCAACGAGCCTCTTGTAGCGCTTAAGGGCGTGTCCAGCATTATGCCTGTTGTGGTTTTCAACAAGATGAAACTCGAGATCATCAATTCCATCTGGATCCTGAATAAACCTGAACTCCTCATTTGTCATGGAAAAAACTCCATCAAACTCGGAGACATAATCAGTAATCGCGCTTGAACCGGTACCGTAATAGCTTGCGCAAGAAATGACCTTCATATTACACCCTCTCCCACATCAACCTTTAACGTGAAAAATGAAGAAGCGATCCAACAATGCCGGTGATTCGTCTACCAAAATAAGAAACAATCGCAGCAACACGAGCTTTCTTCCTTGCAGCGCTGTCGGTAAGAACCGCTCTCCTGGTTGCAAGAATTTCTTCCCAAGTTTTTTCCCTCACGACTGGATTATCCGAGATGAGAAACACGTGAAAAGCAAATGAAAGGCGCCTGCAATCGCAGGGTGATCTGAGCTCAGGGAAACTTGCACAAATGTCCTGAGAAACGTTAAGCATAACTTGCCAAGCCTCAGATTCAAAATTTGAATAGCTAAGGGAACCTGAAACTAGCCGATATCGATAACCAGAGTCCCTAATTAGCGAAACTGCTTGCGCCTTAAGAAATGGCTTATAAATAGTCGCCAAGTCTTCACTCGATCTCAGAGGAGGAAATCTCACATCTTCGAATAGCTTGCTGCGAAACAGCTTGCCCCATGGAGCAAAGTCAAGACCATCTTGATAAAGAATCTTAGAAAGCGCTTCTGCAGGAGCAATGAGAGGTTTTTCTATATCGGGAGTAACGAACTTAATGCTATTAGCCCCCTCACGAATCGAACCATATCCGCCCAATGCAATATCAGCCCCCGATGATACGAGGGTTGAAACCAAACGCTCAATACTGTCGATCTCCAAGTAATCATCCGAATCAACAAACGTGATCCATTCACCCGAAGCTTCATCTAGCGCTCGATTCCGTGCAGCTGCCGCTCCTGAATTCTTCTGCTCAAATAATCTGAAACGCGAGTCGCGTTTTACATACGAACGACAAATCGAAAGTGAGCCATCTGTAGACCCATCATCAATTAGTAAAACCTCAAAATCAGCCATTGACTGCCTAGTGAGGGACTCGAGGCAATCTTCTAAGTATTTTTCGGCATTGTAAACTGGAACTATAATTGATACAAAATTTGAGATCACGAGTTCGCACCTTCTACTAACTTCAAATAGAAATCTTCCAGTTTTACAGAAGCGATCTCGATATTGAACAGATTTAATTCATCGTCCACGATTTCCTTTCGCGAGCAAGAATCAAACTGTGACCAGATGGCGCTAGCCCAAAAATCCGAGTTGCTCTCCAAAGAAATAAGCCTGCACCGATTAGAGAGGACAACTTCGCGCGATACTCGATCTGAAGCCACGCACGGAACACCAGAAATCTGCGCCTCAAGTAAAGCTATACCAAAGCCCTCATACAGTGAGGGCAATACAAAAACATCCATTCCCTGATAAAGACAACTTACATCGTCAATCTGACCAGTGAAGAGAACGCAATCTCCCAAACCCATCTCATTAACCTTCTGCTCGAGTGAGCAGCGCAAAGAACCACTACCGGCTATAACAAGAAATGAATCTGGATGTGCAACGTGTAAGCGTGCAAAGGTATCAATAAGAAAAGATTGATTCTTCGTTCTCTCCATGCGTCCGAGATTGCCGATAACGCAACAGTGTTCGTCGACACCCCATTCTTGACGCGCCGCACTTCGCGATGAACGGTCAAAGCGAAACTTCTCCAAGTTCACAGCGTTAGGAATGACAACGAACGAAGCCCTCTTGCCAAACAACCATTTTCCGGCATATAAGCTGCAAGCAACTCGATTTGTCGGATAAACATTAGCAAAAAGCCGTAGTATCATCTTAATTGCGTTGCGCTTCGCTTCTCCCCTGCCCATCGTCGCATGACTATGGGCAATACGGATAGGAACACCAGCCCTTTTTGCGGCCCGTAGTGGAAAAACTGAAAGCGTATTAATATGACTATGGACGATACGCCAGCTTTCCCTTTTGAAAAGAGCAATGAGCTCCCTTTGATAAGAAAAAAACTCCTGATAGGGTGGGACAACGAAAACCCTTCCTCCAAGCGATTCTATCTCTTCGCGAGGAACCATAGTGGAGTCGGCGTCGACCAAAAAATCGAATTGCACCTTCGAACGATCGATGTGCCGGTAGTAGTTCATAACGACGGCCTCGACCCCACCGCCGACCATCTTGCCCATCACATGAGCGACCCTGATCGGCTCAGGCATCTACGCCGCCCCCTTCCCGGTGAAGACGACCGCGATCGTCTGCAGGATGATCTTCAGGTCCATGGACACGGACCTCTGGGCGATGTAGCCCAGGTCGAGGCGCACCATGTCGTCGAAGTCCACGTCGGAGCGGCCTCCCACCTGCCAGGGGCCGGTGAGGCCGGGCTTCACGGCCAGCCTCTGCATGGCCCACTCGTCGTACTCGGCGACCTCCTCGGGCAGCGGCGGGCGCGGGCCCACCACGGACATGTCACCCACCAGCACGTTCAGGAACTGCGGGAACTCGTCGATGGAGTGCCTCCTTATGAAGCGGCCGATCCTGGTCACGCGCGGGTCGTCCCTCATCTTGAACATCGGGCCCTCGACCTCGTTGTCGGCCATGAGGTCGGCCTTCATCCCGTCGGCGCCCTTCACCATGCTCCGGAACTTCCACATGGTGAACTCGCGGGGCCTGCCGTCGGCGTCGATGCGGCCCACGCGCCTCTGCCTGTAGAGGGGGCACCCGGGGCTCTCGGCGGCGATCGCGGCGCAGAGGACGGCCCCGGGGACGAGCCCGACGGCGATGACCGCCGCGGAGAACGCGATGTCGAACGCGCGCTTCGCGAGACGGTAGCCAAGCCTCTCCCGGTCGAAGGCCTGGGCGTTGCGCATGAGCGAGAGACGGCGCACGGCGCGCTCCCCCTCCCTGGCTGATTCTCTTGTGCCTGCTATGGGAACGTGGACGGAAGAGGGAATTACCCTACTGTCTTGATCAAGCCCGTCCGAGGAATAACCAGCCTTGTGGCCATTCATAAGCTGCATAGGAGGGGCAGACCCCCCCCCAGCTCGTTGAATGTGCCTCTAGGCTCGTCGGTCGGCTCTAGATTGAGCCTCTCCATCTCGACGGCTGACAATTCCAAGTCCTACCTTTGTCTTGACTCGTCGTCCACAAAAATCAAGCTCCACAAAGGCAACGCTCTTGTGCCGATTCACGCTTACGATGATCGCCTCATTACCTTTGAGTGGACCACGAAGGACGACCACGCGGTCGCCCTCCAGCACACCCTCGGACATAGCGATGCACCGCTCGCCTTCATGAGTAAAGGCTTCAATCCATGCGCGATCCTCAACAGTCAGGGGAGCAAACGACTCTCCCATGGTCAAAAGACGCGCAAACTCGGGGAATACACGCAGTGTCCGGACAAGATCTTCCGGATTGTCGGTTACGACGATGACATAGCCAGGGAGAAGAACTTTCTCTACATTGACCCACTCCCCCGCTCTTTTGACCTGCGTTGCATAGCGTGGCGTGAAGCACTCATGCACGAGACCATCTGGCGACATTCGCTCAATCAAAGAAGCCATGTAGGCCTCTTTGTCCGTTGCAACGTGCACCACATACCACGGATGCACGCAAGCATCCGCAGATTCGCAACCTGTCATAACTCCCCCTCGCCAACCGAGCGCATAGTACGGCTTACCTGCAATGGGTATAGCTTCGCCATAGGCGCTCAGCCACATGGAACAGTCGTATTTGCTCTCCTGACACCGCCGGACTCTGCACGTGGCACGATCCCCTTTGGAGCAAGATATGTACGTAACTAGGATACATCACGCGATACAGCAAAAATCGCAACGGCTACGCTGCGAGTTTTGGAACAGCAATGCATGCCCCTAGCTACGGGGTATCATTTTACATTGCGAAATGTGCTCCGCGGCGTGGGAATTTATCATATGCACGAGAAAGATACGCATAATGCTCTGGACGATGAGCGTCGCTCGCTATATATCGATACAGATTGCGCTCAAACAGCTGTTTAGCAGGCTTCTTTTCCTTGCCAAAACGACCGCCGCCCAAAAAGTCAGAGGAGGCTTGTAAATGGCATCCCATACGGACTAAACGTTCGGCGATTGACACATCCTTTTGAATAGCCCTATACCGTTCTGGATGCGCGATGATGACGGAGTAGCCCATTCCCTGGAGCTCAAAAATGGTCCGCTCGTAATCGGAGAAATCGCGTTCAGATGCATGAGGGTCGAGCTCGAGCAAGAACTCATTGCTGCCATCAAAACAAAGATACGGAGCCCACTGCTCGACCCCTAGCTCCATGAGCTTGGGATGAGCAACCTCAAAACCCATCTGCAGGGGAAACCCGCCGGCACGTGCCTGGAGCTCGTAAAACGCATTCCACATTGCCTGATAGTCAAAATATGGATCACGGCAATGGGGCGTGCACACGATACTGGTAACTCCCGCCTCCTGAGCGGCCTTGAGCATCTCCAGACTTGCCTGTAGGTCGCGTGCGCCATCGTCAACTCCGGGCAGGATGTGGCAATGGATATCCCTCAACGTGACTCCTCAAGATAATACAAGGCCGCCACACACATGATGTGACGGCCGTTGCGAAGCTTTCAAACACTAACCCTGCTTGGTACCAGAATTCATGCTGGCGATAAACTGAGCCGTGGAATCCGGAGCAACCTTAGCGCCTGCACTGGGGATCGGCTTGAGGCCTTGAGCCGGTGCGGATTGACGCGCCGCGGTCGCCGGACGCGCAGCCTTACGAGCAACAGGACGGGCCACGGGCTTTGAGGGCGCAGGGGCTGGGGCCGGAACCTGGGCCTGAGGGGCAGGGACGTTCAGATCTCCATTGCCCCGAGTGTAGTACTCGGTGTAATACTCGCTCTTCTCCGACTTGCACAAGTTCATAACCGCACCAAGTACGTTGGCACCCGCCTTCTCAAGCTGGGCATATGAAGCCGTGAGCTCATCTCGACGAACTACATTCTGGCCAGCAACGAGCAGGGTTCCATCGGCCACCGTGGAAAGAACGGCCGCGTCAACAAATGCAGACAGCGGCGGAGTATCGAAAATCACGTAGTCGAAACTCTCCTCCGCGGTAGAAACCAACTTACGGAACCGCTTGGAATTGAGTAGCACATCAGGGTTGGGAATCTGAGGTTCACTATCAAGGAAGTACATGCCGCGCACCGAACCGGCAACAACGGCGTCTGCGAGTTGAACCTGACCGCACAGCACGGAATAGATTCCGGAACGGGCGTGGATGCCGAGGCTGTTGGCAATCGAGCGTCGGCGCATATCGCACTCGACAAGCAACACGCTGTTGCCACCGCTCGCAATTGCCTCTGCAAGCGAGATCGCGACCGTGGTCTTGCCCTCATTGGGAACAGACGACGTGACCACGATTGAACGAATTGGGTCGTCTACAGAGGCAAACCTGATGTTTGCGGCGAGAGTCTTGACCGCGTTCTGCATATGAATCTGATCGATGCCGACCTTTTGCTTCTTCGCCATATTAGCGACCGCCCTTCACAGCCGGGATGCGACCAATAACCGGAATGCCAAGGATTTCCTCGACCTCATCTGCCGTGCGGACCTTCATGTTGAGCATATCGGCGAGAACAACAATCGCAATGGCGAGGAACAAACCACCCATCAATGCGACCGCAACGTACAGAGGACGGGAGGGACCACTGGGGGCGACAGGAGCCAAAGCGGGGTCGATGATGTTGACCGCCTCGACTTTCATGACATCACGCGAGATGGAGGAAACGTTATCGGCGATGGCGTTGGCGACCTTGGCGACAAGGTCGGGATCGGTACCGGTGACGGAGAGCTCGATTACGCGCGAGGTGGTAGCGCTGGTGACTTCGACCTCGAAATCCTTAAGGTTCTTGAGACCCAAATCGTCGGCCGTTGCCTTTTGGACACGATTTGACTTGAGGAGCGTAGTCACGTCGTTTGCGACCATCTGGGAAGCAGAGAGGTCGGTAGAGAGATTGCTCGCCGATTCCTCCTGATTAGCGAGCACATACATGCTCGTAGTGGCCGTATAGGTATCCGGCATAAACAAGAATGAGTAAACGCCAATAAGCAGCGCGCAGACAATCGGCAGACCGACGACCAGCTTAATGCGCTTCTTCATCAGCTCAAGCAGCTCGAGAAGAGTCATTAACTAACCTCTCCATCCCAAAATGAATCGATTTGCACATTCAGCGAAATATTGTAGCAAACATAAATGAATGCTCGATAGAATCATTGCCATATCAACCAATATGCAGATATGTAGCTGAGTGTCCTATGTGAGCCCTACCGCCCGAGCATGAACTCGAGCGCGCGTAAACGACACTCCAGATGCGTGGCAGCCCACACGTGCGCCAGCCCCAGCAGGCGCGCCGCGGTGTGCACGTCCACGAATGCAGCCAAAAGCTCCGCAAACCGCAGCGAGATAAGGCAGTCAAGCCACCGAACGATGGTGGAATCTACCTGCTCGCAACCGGGGACGCCAGCCGCGCAACTCGCGCACAGCAAGCCGCCGGCCTGAGCGGAGAAATACGTCGGCGCCTCATCGCCACACGCCACACACGAGGAATAATCTGGCCGATACCCCACATGGCTCAAAAGTTTGTAGATGTACGCCGCGACCAGCAAGTCCAGATGCGCGGCGTCCGCGTGCGCGAGCTGCTTCAAAACCGCGGCCGTGATGGGATAGACGAACGGGTCCTCCGCATCCTCATATGTGCACCGCGCGGCGACCTCGGCCACCGCGCTCGCCGCGGCGAGCAGCTCGTAGCTGGACTGTGCGCCGAGCGGAGCCGCGACGAGCTCCGCCTGAGACACGACATCCAGGCTGCGGCCATGCGCCAAAAGCAAGTCCACCTCGCAGCACAAATCGCACCGCGCCGCCAAACGGCTACCCGGCTTGCGGGCCCCCTTGGCAACGGCGCGAATCTGACGCCCGCTTTGATCGACAAGCGTGAGAATGAGGTCCGTCTCTTTGAGTTTTGTCTTATCGAGCACGATCGCCTTCGTGCGATACGTGCGGCTACCGGCCATGGCAACTCACAACCAGGCTGCCCGCTCCAGCGCCTCGACCTATACATCGAATGCGAGTTCCGCACGAGGCGAAGGCCCCGGTGAGGCCTTCGTGCGAGCAGGACTGTCCGAGCAGGCGATGTATAGGTCGAGGCGCCCCAAAGGAGCTGCTACTCGTCATCGGCCGCATACCCAAAGCGACGAATCTCGCGGGCATCCTCACGCCAATGCGACTTGACCTTGACGTCGAGGCCCAAAAACACGCGGCAGCCAAACATGCGCTCAAGGTCGCGGCGGGCCTCGATACCGATGCGCTTGATCATCTCGCCACCCTTGCCCACAATGATGCCCTTCTGGCCCTCGCGCTCCACATATACCGTGGCATGCAGGCGCAGCAGGTCGCGCTTGGGGCGCTCGAACTCATCGCACAACACGCCCACGGCGTGGGGAATCTCCTCGCGCGTATGCAGCAGCACCTTTTCGCGCACGAACTCGGCCACCAAAACCTCGTCCTCCTCATCGGTGCCCATGCCCTCGGGGAACCAGCGCGGGCCCTCGGGCAGGTAATTGGCAACCACATCGACAAAGGCCTCGACATTGAAGCCCTCAGTAGAAGAGACGACGATCTCGTCGTCAAAATTTACGAGCGCGCGGGCAGCCTCAATTTGCTTGAGCATCTGCTCGGGGCTCGCCAGATCGGCCTTGGTAAGCACGAGGACCTTGGGTGCCTTCGCCGCTGCGACACGCTCGGCGACCCAAGCGTCACCGCGGCCGATAGGCGCACTGGCATCGATGACGAAAGCGATCACGTCAACGTCTGCTAGCTCGCCGAGAGCGCTCTTGTTGAGCTCGGAGCCAAGGCCGTCCTTCGGCTTGTGGATACCGGGGGTGTCCACGATGACGAGCTGGCAATTGTCGCGATTTACCACCGCGCGCAGGCGACGGCGCGTGGTTTGGGCAACCGGAGAGGTGATGGCGACCTTCTCGCCATAGCAGGCGTTGAGCAGGGTCGACTTTCCTGCATTAGGGCGACCCACCAGCGCAACGAATCCAGAACGGAAGCCCTCGGGCACGTCGGCGCAGAGCGCAGAGGGCTGCAGGCCGCCCGAGAGCTCACCGGATTCGAGCATTGCGTCGAGCTCGTCGTCGGACAGGTCATCAAACGGGTCGAAGTCGATCATGTCGTTGGTCATGTTCTCTCCTTTATTCACGGAGCAAATCAGCGATCAATCCAAGGGGGCGTGCCACTCGCCACGACCGCCCACGGCGACCGGCCCCAAGCCGCGCCATAGGCGCCAAGGGCAAACGGCGCGCCGGCACCGGGGCAAGCAGCGCCTCTAGTGCCAGGAACCCACGAAGCCAAACGCGTGGGCGAACACGAGAATGCCCACGATGGCGGCGGTGATGGACAAGACGTACACACTGGCAGCGGCGATGTCCTTCGCCCGTTTGGCCAACGGGTGCAGCTCTTGCGTCGCCAGGTCGACGATAGCCTCCATGGCGGTGTTGCACAGCTCGGCGAAAATCACCAACCCGATACAAATCACGATGAGGGCCCAGCTGATGAGCTCAAGGTCGGCCAGAAAACCCGCGATGACCGTCAAGATGCCCGCGACGAGCATGACCTTGATGTTTCGCTCCGTCTTAACGGCCGTGACAAACCCCTCGATCGCGTAGCCAAACGAGCGGATGAAGGACGGATGATCCTTGTTTGAACCCGGAATCATGACGGTCTCCTAATCGTGGGCGTGATTGGTGATGGGGCCAACCGTGACCGAGAGCGGGTCGTCCCCGCGCAGCAGCGCGAGCTCTCGAAGCAGCGCATCTTCACGCGCTTCCATCACTTCGGCTTCTTCGTCTTGAATATGGTCGTACCCCAGCAGGTGCAGCAGCCCGTGCACGTACATGAGCCGGCACTCATCTGCGGGGCTGTTGCCAAAGTCGGGGGCCTGGCGGGCAATCACCTCGGGCGCGAGAATGATGTCGCCGAGCTCCACCATGACGTCGCTGGGAATATCCTCATCAAACGGCGAGTCGCACTCAAAAGAAAGGACATCGGTGGTTCGGTCGATGCCGCGCCACTCGCGGTTGAGGTCGTGCATTTCGTCCTCATCGACCCACGACAGCGATATCTCGACCTCGCGCTCGACGCCCTCGGCGGCAAGCACGTGAGTTGCGATCGCGTTGAGCTCGTCCTCGTCAAGAAGCGTGGAAAGCCCCGCGTCGTTACTCATCAGAATGGCCATGACGGCCTCCTTTCGATTGAGCGGCCGCATCGCGGCGGGCACCGGGTCGCGCCGCCTCATACGCATCATACGCCTCGACGATTTTACCCACCAGCCGGTGACGGACCACGTCGGCGCGGGCGAGCTCGATCTGTGCGATGCCCTCAACCCCCACAAGCGCCTGCGTCGCCTCGAGCAAGCCGTTGCGCTTGCCCGGAAGGTCTCGCTGCGTGGCGTCGCCGGTGATGACGAACGTCGAGTTGAAGCCCAAGCGCGTCAGGAACATCTTCATCTGCTCGGGCGTGGTGTTTTGTGCCTCGTCCAAGATGACGAAAGCATCGTTTAGGGTGCGGCCGCGCATGTAGGCGAGCGGCGCGATCTCAACGACACCGCGCTGCACGAGCTCATGCGCACGCTCGGCATCCATCATGTCGAACAGCGCGTCGTACAGCGGGCGGACATACGGGTCGACCTTCTCCTCGAGCGTCCCCGGAAGAAACCCGAGGTTCTCCCCCGCCTCGACCACGGGGCGCGTCAGCACGATGCGACCGACGTCATGACTCTGCAGCGCCGCGACCGCCATCGCCATGGCGAGGTAGGTCTTGCCGGTGCCCGCGGGACCGGTGCAAAACGTCACGGTATGCTCGCGGATGGCGTCGACGTAGCGCTGCTGGCCGGCCGTTTTGGGGCGAATGATCTTGCCGCGATAGCTCAGCAGGACCTCATTGCGAGGGCCCGCGCAAGGCGCCGCATCCTCCACAAGGGCGTCGATAGAGCGCTCGACGTCGTCGACGGTGAGGTTCACGCCCGTGGACGCCACCTCGATGACGTGGGTAAACAGACGGACGAGCACATCGACATCGCGCGTTGCCCCAGCGCACGTGAGCGTGGATCCGCGCAGGGTCACGCTTGCCTGCAGCCTTTGCTCGGCAACGCGAAGCAGGGCGTCGCACGGCCCGGCGACCAACGCGGGATCGACCTGCGCGGGAATGGAGAGGCGCACCTGGGCTTCCGGCGCCTTGGAACGCACTGCCGCCATCACAAACGACCAACCTCAGGCTGCGCGGGGACAGCGTGCAGCATGCCGCGCTCATCGATGCTCTCGATGAGCGCGGGCAGAAGCGAACCCGCCTGCGCGCACTCGAGCCCGTCGACGACGACGCGATGGAAGCTGCCGAGCGTTCCCCTGTTGCCGTACTCGAGAACGGCCGTCTCGACCGACCCCACGCGCCGCTTCGCGTCCGCATACGACGTGCGCTCCGCGACCTCGCGCAGCACGCGCGCACGCTGCGCCATGACCTCGGGCTCCACTTGATGGTCTGCCGTCGCGGCGGGCGTACCGGGACGCGCGCTGTACCGAAAGACGTGCATCCTGGAAAATCCCACGCGCTCACACAGAGCGAGCGTCTGCTCGAATTCTTCGTCGGTCTCGCCGGGGAAGCCTGCGATGATGTCGCAGGAGATGGCGACCTCCGGGAGCTTTGCGCGCACGCGACCAACCATCGCCTCGTACTCCTCGGCGGTATAAGGGCGATTCATGCGCTTGAGCGTCGCCGTGCAGCCGGACTGCAGGGGCAGATGCAAGAACGGAGCAACCCGGGAGCCGCCGGCCACCATGGCGTCAACGAGGCGCTCATCGATATCCATGGGCTCCAGAGATGAGAGCCTAACCTGCGGGATGGACGTCTCGCGCAGGATGATGGAGAGCAGCTCGTCAATCTCGACATGCGCGTCATCTTGGTCCACGCCGTCGTATGCGCCGAGGTTGACGCCCGTGAGAACAACCTCCGGGATGCCGGCGCGCTCGGCCAGGCGCACCTGCTCCAGCACGGACGCGACCGGAACGGAGCGCTCAGGACCGCGGGCCTTCCACACGATGCAGTACGAGCAGCGGTTGTTGCAGCCGTCTTGAACCTTGATGCCCAGGCGGGAACGGCCGAGGAGCTCCGCGAGGTCGTGGGAGCCCTCGTGCATGGCGATCCCGTGCGCGGGCATCCCCACGGCGCGAGCAGCCGTGCGGGCGACATCGACCTTGGAAGGCTCCGCGATGACGCGGGACGACAGGTCGGTGAGCTCGTTGGCATGCAGATTCACCACGCAGCCGGTGACCACGACAAGGGGCTCGCGCGGCTGCGCCAAGGCATGTCTGACGGCCTTGCGCGTCTTGGCCTCAGCCTCGCCCGTCACCGCGCAGGTGTTGATGACGATGAGGTCGGCCTCGTCCTGCTCGACCAGGGCAAAGCCGACCTCCAAAAGATCGGAGGTGATGCGATCGGATTCGACACGGTTTACCCTGCACCCGAGATTCACAACGCAAGCGAAAGGTCGCGACATGTGTGTTCCGTCCTAGTCGAGAATGTCATCGATGGCGTCGCGGATGCGATCGCCCATGGTGCGCTTCTTTTCCGGTGCGGCGTCTTCGCCCGCAGCCTCCGCATAACGCTCGAGCGCCTCGCGCGCCTCGGCGTTGAGTTTGGTGGGGACGTCGACGATGACGCGTGCGACGAAGCGACCGCGTGCACCGCCGCCACCCAGGCGCGGCATGCCGTGGCCCTCCGCAAACACCATGCTGCCGTACTGGGTGCCGGCGGGAATCTCAAGCTCGAACTCCTCGTCGGGCAAGATGCCCTCGACTTCGATGGTGCAGCCCAGCGCCGCCTCGGCGATGCCGATGTGGACCTCGCTCACCAGGTCGTCGCCATGGCGTTCAAAACGGTCGTGCGCCTCGACTTGAATCGTGACGATGAGATCGCCCGACGCGGCTCCGCGATAGCCGGCCTCGCCGCAGTCGCGCAGGCGCAACTGGCGACCGGTTGCGACACCTGCCGGAACCTCGACATCCAAGCGCTCGTGCGTGCGGGCGCGGCCCTCGCCGTGGCAATGGGGGCACGGATGATCGATGACGGTGCCCTCGCCGTTGCAGTCGGGGCAAGGGGCGCTCGACTGCATCTGGCCAAAGACCGTGCGCTGGACCGTGGTCACGTATCCCGTGCCTCCGCAGCGCGAACAGGTGACCTCCTGCCCATCGTCCTTGCGACCGGTGCCATCGCAGTCCTCACAGGGAGCGAGACGGTCGTAAGAGATCGTCTTTTTGCACCCCTGGGCCGCCTCCTCTAGGGAAACGGAGAGCGAGATGGCCATATCCCTGCCCGCGCGGCGGCGTGCGCGATCGCGAGAGCTGCCACCCGACGCAGCTCCGCCGCCGAAGAACGATGAGAAGATGTCGTCGACGCCCATGCCCCCGAAGATATCGGAGAAATCGACATAGCCCGAACCGGGCATGCCGTCCACGGTGCCGTACCGGTCGTACATGGAGCGCTTCTGCTCGTCGGACAAGACCGAGTAGGCCTCGTTGAGCTCAGCGAACTGCTCGTTTGCATCGGGAGCGTCATTGCGGTCGGGGTGTAGTTTGATCGCCTTCTTACGGAACGCTCGCTTAATCTGATCTGCTGTGGCGTCGCGCTCGACGCCCAAAACCTCGTAGTAATCCCTCTTGTCGGCCACGATGTGGACCCTCCCCCAACACGTTCTTGGTTAACCGAATAGTTCTACCCAAACTTCGGTCGTTTATCACAGCATGAACGGCGCTAAAAAGATCGCCTGCGTACACGATGAGAAGCTCACCGAGATGAGAGCGAACAACAGGCCGTTCGAGGCACCACTTGCCAGCATCTGCAGGCCGCGCTTCCACCACAGGCCGCTGCGGTGCAGCACGTCGTCGCTGACGATCATCACGATGCCGGCGATAAGCGGCATGAGCGTGAGCATGAGGAACATGGAGAACGTCCCGGAAAACGCTGAAAGAACCAAAAACGGCAGCACCAGGCCGACGAGGTAGAAGCCCGTGCGCGCACGGCCATCCAGGCGCTCGGCCGCGACATGGGCCCGCCCGACCAGATCGCCCGTCTCGCCGCCGTTGGTGCCGGCGTTGCCGCGGCCCTTCATGCGGACGAGATCCCCGTCGTGGATCCCCGCGGGGAACTCGACCACGGCCTCGGCCTGAACGCGCGTGCGGCCCTCGCCGCCGCACACGGGGCACGGATCTGCGACAACCTTGCCCGAGCCTCCGCACTCGGGGCACACCATGCGCGCCTGACCCATGCCGAACATGCCGAGGTCAACCGCTATGTGGCCCGTACCGCCGCAGGTCGGGCACGCGCGATGGTGCTCGGACGCAACGGAGCCCGAACCGTGGCAGTTGTCGCACGCCTCGTAGCGCGGGTACTTGACGCCCACGCGGGCGCCGTCTTTTGCCTGCTCGCGCGAGAGCTTAACCTCGACCACGACGTCAGCGCCCATGGAAGGGTTATAGGCCGAGGCACCGCGCCTGCGCTGGGCGCCAAAGCCGCCCATGCCCCCAAAGGGGAAGCCGAAGCCCCCGGAACCGCCGAAATCGGTATATCCGCCGGGGTAGCCGCCCGCCGCGGGCGAGCTCCCTGCCGCCCCGGCAAACGGGTTGCCCGAGCGCATCGAGTCATACCGGGCACGCTTCTGCTCGTCGGACAAAACCGCATAGGCCTCCGACACCTCTTTGAAGCGCTCCTCGGCATCGGGCTCTTTATTCACATCGGGGTGGAGCTTACGGGCTTTCTGCTGAAACGCCTTTTGAATCTCCTTGGCGGTGGCGTCCTTCTCGACGCCGAGAATTGCGTAGTAGTCCTTATCGTTCATTCCTGCCATGTGGCAAAAACTCCCCTGCTCATGGGTTACATACAGTGGGAGTCATTATATCCCGTGCCTCGCGCGCCTGTGAGGGGTGCGCGCCAAACGCCAGGGTATCCCCACGGTTGAGCGGCGTCGCGATGCGGCAATCCGGGGACGGGTACAACATTACACATACCAGGCAAGGGCGCCCCGCGTGTGCGGAGCGCCCCCGTATTCATGTGTAATGTTGCACCCGTCCCCGGATTGCCCCCCGAATTAGGCAAGGGAGCGTGGGCTAGTCACTGAGTTCTACCTGGCGATACGAGATACCGCAACGGTCGAGGATGTTTTTGGAGATGAGGTTGTCCTCGGTGCCGCAATATTTATCGTCAAGGTAAACGACCTCGCCGATACCGGCCTGCACCAGGGTCTTTGCGCACTCATGGCACGGGAACAGAGTGACGTAGACCGTCGCTCCGGCCATGTCCTTGAGGGACCCGCGGTAATTGAGGATGGCGTTGGCCTCGGCGTGGATGACATAGTTGTGCTTGTCATGCAGCGGATCATCGTCCGTTCCCCAGGGGAAATCATCGTCATTCAGCGCCGAAGGCGTGCCGTTGTAACCGACGGACAGGATGCGGTTGTTGGTGTCGGCGATACAGGCGCCAACCTGGGTGTTGGGATCTTTGCTGCGCAGGCTCGCCGCGACGGCGGCACGCATGAAAAACTCGTCCCAACTGATAACGTCCTCGCGTTTACCGGGCATGGCCCCTCCTCTCAAGCTTTGCTGAAAAGCATAGCGCACCTTGGACGGACATCCACCCCGAAAGTGTCAGCCGCTTCTGCGACCGCCAAGCAAGTCGGCGACTACTCGGCCAAACCCCAAAACAGGCCAAACAGCTCATTGCCCTCAAGCCAGCCGAGGTGCGTGGGCACGAGGCGATCTCCGCTCCACGCCGCAAGGCCCTTGGCGACCGCCTCGTCGCATGCTGCCGCAAGGTCTGCCTCTGGGATTTCCCGCGCGGCACGCGACAGCGCTTCACGCGAGATGCCATCGGTCATGCGACAAGCAAGCATGAGATTCTCGGCGCAAGCCTCGCGCCATGTGAGCTGCTCAGTCTCAAACTGCTCACCAGCATCATCGAGCTGCTTGAACCGAATTCTTCCCACGGAGGGGTCGATGGAGCCGGGCGATGCGGAACCGAGCCATTCTGCGCTGGCGGATGCCTCCGCAATGTGTAATTTTGCACCCGTCCCCAAATTACACATGCTGGCGGCGGAGCGGCCGAGGCCAAGGTAGGGCTTGCCGGTCCAGTAGGCGATGTTGTGCTGGCAGCGGTGGCCGGGCTTGGCGTAACTCGCGACCTCGTAGCGCGCATAGCCGCGCCCCTGCAGCATTTCGGCCGCCAAATCCATGCATTGGGCCTGGAAGTCCTCGTCGGGAACCTCGATCTTGCCCGCCTCCTCCATACGGGCAAGGGGCGTTTCCTCCTCAAGCTGCAACGGGTACACCGAAACGTGATCGGGCTCAAGCGAGACGAGGGCGCGCATCGTGGCTGCAAACGAGTCGAGCGTCTGCCCTGGCAGGCCGCACATGATGTCGCACGACGTAGAGAAGCCTATCGCCTTGGCCTGGGCGACGGCGAGCATCGCCTCCTCAGCCGAATGGATGCGGCCGATGGCCTTCAGCTCGCGCGGGTCGAGCGTCTGGACGCCGAGAGATACGCGCGTGACGCCTGCCTTGTACAGGCCCTGCGCCAAGTCCAGGACGAACGATTCGGGGTTGGCCTCACAGGTGAACTCGATGGGCTCGCAATAGCGCAGCACGCGATGCACGAGCTCGACCAGGCGCCCGCCCAAGAGCGAAGGCGTTCCGCCGCCGATATAGACGGTCCGCACGCAGGCCAGCTCACCCGCGCGGCCGTGCGCATCGATATGATCGAGCATCTGGGCGCAGTAGACGTCCATCGCCTCGTCAAGCGCCGCCCCACACAGTGCGCGCGAGTCGAAGTCACAATAGGCGCATTTCGCTTTGCAAAACGGAATATGCAGGTAGAGTGCCTCGTAGCTCATTAGTACCTCATGCAACAAGACGCGGTCCCCACGCGGTGAACGCCCCTATACTCAGAGAATCTCAATATTGCTTCCCAAAAACGAATTAAGTTTTTACAGATATCTGGGGAAACGCAAAAAGAAGTTTCGTTTTTGGGAAGCAATATCGGCATATCGCATCTATAGCTTTCGCGGATCGCGAGAAAGCGGGAGGCTCTTTGCCGAGCTAGCCCCCTCCTCAACGATGCGGGCCTCGCAAGCGGCCATATCGTGCTCGACCTCGTCGAGCAGCGCCATGAACTCCTCGTAGGTGGTGCATTGGACCACGCGACCCCGCCAGGCGGCGGCATGGGGCAGGCCCTTGAGGTACCAACTCGCGAAGGCGCGGGCTCGGGCCATATACGGCTGCGTGGCATGCAGGAGGGTCAAATGCTCCCGCAGAGCGTCGATGCGCTCTTTCGCCGAGCGCTCGGGCACCGGCGTGCCCTCAAGCGCACACGCGCGCGCATCGCCAAAGACCCAGGGGTTGCCATAGGTGCCGCGAGCGATGAACACGGCATCGGCGGCGGTGGTTGTGAGCATGTGCGCGGCATCCTCTGCCGAGAACACGTCGCCCGAACCGATAACCGGCACACTCACGCGCCCCGCGACCTCGTCGATGGTCGACCAATCGGCCTCACCGGTATAGAGCTGGTTGGCGGTGCGCCCGTGCACGGCAACCGCGGCGGCGCCGGCCTGCTCCATGCGCGCGGCGAACTCGGGGGCGGTGTTCTCCCCCGCCGCAAACCCACGGCGAATCTTGACGGTGACGGGAACGGTCGCCTCGCGCACGCAGGCCTCGACCAGAGAGGCCGCGAGCTCGGGCGTCTTCATGAGCGCCGAGCCCTCGCCCTTGGTGACGACCTTGCGCGCGGGGCACGCCATGTTGATGTCGATAAGCGAGAGCTTGTCGCCCACGCGCTCCTGCACCGCGTTCACCGCGTAGGCGAACTGCTCGGGCTTGGTGCCAAACAGCTGCACGCAAATCTGCGGCTCCTCGGGCTCGGGTTCCACGAGCACCCATGTCTTGGCGCTCTTGTGCGAGAGTCCGGCAACGCTCACCATCTCGGTGTACGCCATCTCCGCACCGCGGCGGCGGCACATGATGCGATACGCGGCGTCCGTCACGCCCGCCATGGGCGCCATCAAAAACGGCTGCCGCCTGAATTGTTCGCGCAGGTCGATCAATCTTCGACCTTCAAAATCGCGAGGAACGCCTCCTGCGGCACCTCGACGGAGCCGATGGCCTTCATGCGCTTCTTGCCCTCTTTTTGCTTCTCGAGCAGCTTGCGCTTACGCGAGATGTCGCCGCCGTAGCACTTAGCGAGCACGTCCTTACGGCGTGCCTTGACGGTCGAGCGGGCAATGATCTTGTTGCCGATGGCGCCCTGGATGGGAACCTCGAAGAGCTGACGCGGGATGATCTCCTTGAGCTTGTCGCACAGGCCGCGCGCCAAGCCGTAGGCCTTGTCCTTGTGCACGATGAACGACAGCGCGTCGACCTCGTCGCCGGAAAGCAGGATGTCGAGCTTGACGAGCTCGCTCATGCGGTAATCGGAGAACTCATAATCGAGGGAGGCGTACCCCTTGGTGCGGCTCTTGAGCTGGTCGAAGAAGTCGAGGATGAGCTCGGCAAGCGGGATGTCGAAATGCATCTCAACGGACTTTTGCGACAGATGAATCATATCGGTGGTTATGCCGCGATGCTCGATGGCGAGCTGCATGACCGCGCCGGTGTACTCGGGCGGGGTGATGATCTTCGCCTTGAGGTAAGGCTCCTCGATGTGGTCGATACGCGTGACATCGGGCAGGTCCTGCGGGCTGCGCACCTCGATCATCTCGCCATCGGTCTTGTAGACGTGGTAGTCCACGCTGGGGCTCGTGGCGATGAGCGCCAGGTCGAACTCGCGCTCGAGGCGTTCCTTGATGACCTCCATGTGCAGCAGGCCGAGGAAGCCGACGCGGAAGCCGAATCCAAGCGCCGCCGACGTCTCGGGCTCCCAGATGAGCGACGGGTCGTTGACGTGCAGCTTTTCCAGCGCGTCGCGCAGGTTTTCGTAATCCTTGTTGTCGATGGGAAACAAGCCCGTGTAGACCATCGGCTTGGCCTCGCGGTAGCCCGCCAACGGCGCATCGCAGGGGTTGCCCACGAGCGTGAGCGTATCGCCCACGTGCACCGCCTCCGGGTCCTTGAGTCCCGTGACGATGAAGCCGACCTCACCGACGCCCAAGGCATCCAGCGCAAACTCGGCGGGACGGCGCACGCCCACACCGTCGACGAGGAACTCCTCGCCGCCCTGCATCATGCGCAGGTGGTCGCCCTTCTTGACCTGGCCGTCGAAGATGCGCACCGTGGCGACCACGCCGCGGTACTCGTCGAAATACGAGTCGAGAATGAGCGCCTTGAGCGGTTTTGCCGGATCGCCCTTGGGAGGGCTCACCAGGAAGACGATGGCCTCAAGCAGGTCGTGAATGCCCTCGCCCGTCTTGCCCGACACGCACACCGCGTCGTCGGCGGGGATGGCGAGCTCTTCCTCGATTTCGACCTTGACCTCTTCAGGGTGAGCGGAGGGCAGGTCGATCTTGTTGATGGCGGAGACGATGTCCAAGTCGGCGTTCATGGCGAGGCTTGCGTTAGAGACCGTCTGCGCCTCGACGCCCTGTGTGGCATCGACCACGAGCACCGCGCCCTCGCACGCGGCGAGGCTACGGGAGACTTCGTAGGTAAAGTCGACATGACCGGGCGTGTCGATGAGGTTGAACTGGTAGGTCTCCCCGTCATCGGCATCGTACATGACGCGCACGGCATTCGATTTGATCGTGATGCCGCGCTCGCGCTCGATATCCATGGTGTCGAGCAGCTGCGAGGCCATGTCGCGCTCCTCCACCGTGCGGGTGAGCTCAAGGATGCGGTCGGAGATGGTCGACTTGCCGTGGTCGATATGCGCAACGATTGAGAAGTTGCGGATGTGTGAGATATCAAAAGTATTCATGACATCCATTCTACCTGAAAGGGACCCGAGTTCCCTCGTGTTTGCCGCTCGGTCAGGTCCAGCGCGCGACGAAGGCCCCACTGGGGCCTTCTGCTCGTGCGGAATCTACGTCAAACACGAGGGAACTCGGGAGCCAGGCATCTGCACCGGGTCATACGGGCGAACAGTCCTAGAGCTGGCCTGCTTCTTGGAGGAGCCGCTTGGCGTGGGCTAGGGACTCTTCGGTGGCGTCTCCGGAGAGCAGGCGCGCGACCTCCGCGATGCGGTCGTCGCCGACGACTTGCACGAGACTTGTCTCGGGGACATCCGAACCGTCGTCCCTGCGCACCACATAGTGCACGGAACCCTGCACCGCCACCTGCGCGAGATGCGTAACCACGATCACCTGGTGCGTGCGAGACAGATCGGCGAGCACCTGGGCGAGCGCACGGGCGGTCGCGCCTCCGACACCGGCATCGACCTCGTCAAACACAAGCGTATCGACGGCATCAGCCTCGCCGAGAACCACCTTCGCCGCAAGCATGACGCGCGAAAGCTCGCCGCCGCTCGCAATGCGACGCAACGGACGAGGAGTCAGACCCGCACCGCTGCGGTACAGCAGCTCGCATGAGCACGGACCGGAGGCGGTCCAGCGCTCACGGGGCAACTCTCGGCTCTCCCACACCAACTCGGCACGGCCCATCTCCAAGCGCGCCATCTGCTTGCCCACTTCGCGGCAAAACCGCGGTGCCGCGGCATTGCGGCGCTTGGTGAGCGTGCGGGCCGCCTGGGCGAGCTCCGCCTCGGCGGCGTCAAGCGCCTCGCGGGCGCGACAGACACGCGCATCAGCATCGTCTACCAGGCTCAACAGCTCTGCCGCCTCGGCTCGACGTGCGAAGACGTCCTCCATGCGCGGTCCCCACTGGCGCAACAGGCCCTTGAATGCCGAGAATCGCTCCTGAGCAGCCGCGAGCTCGGCGGGGTCGTAATCTACAGAATCGCGATAGCGCCGCAGGTCAGCGGCGGTATCCTCAATCGTTATCGCCGCGCCCGCCAGCTCATCGGCAAACGACGCGAGCTTCGCATCGACAGCGCCCATCCGGCTCAAATCGGAAATCGCCAAATTGAGGGCATCGAGCGCGCCACCCTCGCCCGACAGCGTCTGCGAGGCATCGTGGGCACACCGCGCGAGCGCCTCGGCATGCTCGGCGCGCGGAAGGCGCTCCTCGAGCTCCTCGTATTCACCCACAACAGGATTGACCTCATCGATGCGCTCGAGGGCGAAGCGAGCCTCTTCGAGGCGACTTCCCTGCGTGCGGCTCGCCGCCTCAACACGTTCGAGCTCACGTGCGGCCTTAGTCGCGCGGTCGAGCGCCTCGCGGTATTCGGCAAGCGCCGAGGCGACGCCTGCGCCCGCCCACGCATCGACCATCCCCACATGAGATGCGGCGTCGAGCAGGCGCTGGTGCTCATGCTGACCGCATAGGTCGATCAGGGGGCGAACGCGCTCGGAAAGCTCGCGCACGCTAGCCAGCACTCCGTCAACACGGGCGCGGGAGCGCCCATCAACGCCCACGCGACGGGTGGCGACAAACCCCTCCTCATCGCGAGGACCGACGAACATGCGCCCCTCGACCAGGGCGCCCTCGCTCCCCTCTCGCACGGCGGAGGAATCGGCTCGTTCCCCCATGAGGAGCTTCAGGGCGGACAGCAAGGCCGTCTTGCCGGCGCCCGTCTCGCCGGTCAAGACCGTGAGGCCGCAGCCGGGAACCAGGGTAGCCTCGCGAATAAGCGCCACGTTCTCAACATGGATTTCATCGATCATTGCGCACCCCGTAGAACACGCGGCTCACGGAATTGTAAAAACTCTCGGGGCCGTAATCGAGCAGCAGGATATCCGCCTCACCGCGACGTACGGCGACCCGCTCGACCTCGCCTTCGCACGCAAGGAACTGCCCGTCGAGCGCGATGGCGGGCACGGAGGGGCGGTCCTTTGACATCTTGAGCTCGATCACATCGGAAGGCGACGTGAGAAACGCGCGGGCCTGAATGGTGTGGGGCGCGATGGGGACGCACACCATGCCCGTGTACTCCGGACTCACGATGGGCCCGCCTGCAGACAAGGCGTAGCCCGTGGACCCGGTAGCGGTCGAAACCACGACTCCGTCGCCGCGCAGGCGGTCTATGTGATGGCCCGACACGGTGATGTCGAACTCGACCATGTCGGACAGGGGCCCGCGCGTCAAAGCCAGGTCGTTTAAGGCGAAGCTGGAGAACACGGACTCCTCACCCCGATCGTCGACGCTCACGATGTCGCAGGCGAGCGTGGCTCGGCGGCTCACGTGCAGCTCTCCGGCAAGCGCATCCCCGACGACCGTAAGGACGTTGCGGTCCTCGGGACTTGCGGCGGTGAGAAATCCCAGATGCCCGTAGGACAGGCCGAGGATCGGGATCTCGCGGTACCCCACGATGCGCGCGGCGCGCAGTAACGTGCCGTCGCCACCAAGGGAGATCACCAGGCCGCAGTCTGACAAGTCGGGGGTCGAATCGATGCCAGAGCGCTGATCGGCAGCCCAATCTACCTCAAAGCCCTGGCGCGTGAGCCACAGCTCGAGGGCCAGGCCGCTCTCGACGGCTTCCTGCTTGTAATAGTTGGGGACAAGAAACACCTTCATAGTGCCGCCACCTAACTCACCAGCGACGCGATGTGCGCGTCGAGCTCATGGATGTGGTCGATAAGGACGCTCTCATCGCGACCGAGGCCGGGTGCGTCGCCCTCGCCACGCACGCCGAGCAGGAAAAACTCCCTGTTTCCCTTCGCGCCCGTGATGGGCGAGGCACACACGTCGACGGGAACCAGACCGCTGACGGCAAACAGCCGCACCGCATCTTTGAGGACGCACTCATGAACCGCGGGGTCGCGCACGATGCCGCCCTCTCCCACGTCGCAGGAAGCAGCCTCGAATTGAGGTTTGACGAGCGTGAGAAACGCCCCATCGGGCGAGATCAGCTCGAGCACAGCCGGCAAGATGGTCCGAATGCTCGTGAACGAGACGTCGCATACGGCCAGATCGCAGGTGCCGGCGTAACCCAAAGCGGGAACGTCCACGATATTCGTCCGTTCAAGCAGCGTGACTCGATCGTCGTTGCGCAGCGACCAATCGAACTGCGCACGGCCGACATCAACGGAGAGCACGTGTTTGGCGCCTCGCTTGAGCAGGCAATCGGTGAACCCGCCGGTGGAGCATCCGACATCGACGCAGGTGAGCCCCGCCGGGTCGACGTGAAAGGCATCAAGCGCGCCGGCGAGCTTGAGCCCACCGCGCCCGACATAGGGAATGCGTCCCTTCACATGCAGTTCCACCCCGGGCTTGACCATCATCCCGGGAGAAGTCAGGCGCTCGCCGCCCGAGGAGACGAGACCCGCCATCAACGTGCGCAGGGCATCTGCGCGATTCTCGCAGATGCCCTGGGAAATCAATTCATCATCAAGACGAACGCGTGCCACCATGCGCCCCTTTACGCCGTCTCGGAGCCCGAATCCGCGCCAGGCGATGCGTCTGCCGAACCGTCTGCGTGCGGGCTTTGGGCCCCGCTTTCCGCCGTCGGCGCATCTCCAACCTCGGCATCGGAAGAACCCGCCTCCGGGCCCTCAGACGCCTCCTTCTCATCGAGCATGTCGGCCTCGCGCGGCGACAGCTCAAACGAGTCGACCATGTCGACGGCACGGGAGCCGAGCTCGATGGCCTCATCAAACAAATCGAGGCTGCGCTCAAGCGAGGTGTCTTTCGACCGAACCTGGGCGATAATCTCGTCGAGACGCTCAGTTATGTCATCGAACGTGGTCTCAGCCATACGCTATTCGCCGTCCGCAGCGTCAAAGGGGTCGGAGAACATCGCATCGAGGTCCTCCTCCTCAAAGCCGTACTCGTCTGCCTCGAGACGGGCGCGAGCCTCCTCGGCGGCACGAACGGCCTCGCGCTCGGCCTCGAGACGATTGGGGTCGATCTCGAACCAGAGGGCCGCGATGCAAGCGGCCTCGCAGTCGTCTGCCGTGACGGTGCACGCCACGTGCTGCAGGCTGGGCAGATGGCGCTCGCGCACGATGCGGCCGAGCACGCCGTTGACGAAACCGGCGGAGTCGTCGGTACCGTAGGCCTTGGCGATCTCAACCGCCTCGTTGATGACGACGGCGGCGTCGAGCGTGTCGGCGACCTGGAAATACAGCTCGTACACGGCCGAGCGCAACAGGTTGCGATCGGCGCCGGGCATGCGCTCGAGGCTCCAATTCGCAGAGACGGCGCGCAGGGCCGAGTCGATGCGATCACGGTTGGCGTCGACGCCGCGCGCGATCTGGATGGCGTAATCGGCCAGCGGGCCCTTGGAGAGCGTGAAATCACCGGCAAGAACCTCGGCCACGGACTCGCCGCGGACCTCGGCCTGGAACAAAATCTGAAGAGCCTGGCTGCGGGCAAGCGTGCGCCCGCGGTTGACCTTAAGGGATGCCACGCGCTACTCCTTGGGGAAAACGAGGCTGTCGATGCAGATGTTCACGCTCTCAACATCGACGCCGACCTGGGCGTCGATAGCACTAACCACAGCCTCGCGCACGACCTCGGCTAGCTTCTTGAACGGATAGCCGAAGAAGACCGTGAGATGCACGGTGAGACGGAGCTTGTCGTCGATGACCTCGGCCTCGACGTCCTCGCCCACCTGGGTGGACTTGGCGGAGAACATAGAGACGAGGTTGGTGGCGAGGTCCTTGACGCCAACAGAGGCGACGCCCTCGACCTCCTCGACGGAACGGGAGACGATGGCCGCCAGGACCTCGGGTGCGATGCCGATGCCGGCAATAGTGATCTCTTGCGACATGTGCACTCCTTTACGTGATACGCGCACGGCCCCGCGAGGCCGCACGATTGCGTTTTGGGAAAACGACGCGACTAGAGGCGCTGGACGAACTCGCCGGTGCGGGTGTCGACCTTGATGCGCTCGCCCTCGTTGAGGTACATGGGGACCATGACCTGGGCGCCGGTGTCGATGGTGGCGGGCTTGGTGGCACCCTGAACGGTGTTGCCCTTGGCTCCCGGGACGGTCTCGATGACCTCGGCCTCGATGAACATGGGCGGGTTCACGCCGAGCAGCTCGGTATCGGCGTAGAGAAGCTGAGCGTTGTCGTTCTCGCGCAGCCACTTGGCGTTGTCGCCGATGAAGTCGGCCGGGACGGCGATCTGCTCGTAGGAAGTCATGTCCATGAAGTAGTAGTTGTCGCCATCGTTGTAGAGGTACTGCATCTCGTTGGTGATGAGCTGCACGCTCTCGAACTTGGATCCGGCATTGCAGGTGTTCTCGACCACGCGGCCGGTCTTGAGGTCCTTGGTTTTGTAGCGGACGAAAGCGCCGCCCTTGCCGGGCTTGACGTGCTGGAACTCGACGATGGTGTAGTACTTGTCCTTGATCTTGAGACCCATGCCGTTGCGGAAGTCGGCGGTGGTGATGGAAGCCATAGCTTGCCTTTCTGTAGAGGTGTCGAACTTGAAAAGTATACTCGCAAAATGAATTAACAGTCGATGACAACGAGCTCGTGCGTAGAGGTCGTGAAGGGCTCGTAACCGTCCTTGGTAACAACGCCGTAGTCCTCCAGGCGCACGCCGCCCACGCCGGGCAGGTAGATGCCGGGCTCGACGGTGATGACCGCGCCCTCCTCCACGATGTTGCTCTTGCGGCCGAAGACCGGCAGCTCGTGGATGTCGATGCCCACGCCGTGGCCGAGGCCGTGGCCGTAGTACTCGCCGTAGCCTGCGTCGCCAATGATTTTCTGGGAGAGCAGGTGGATGTCATGGCCATCAACGCCGGCATGGATGGCGGCGACGCACTCCTCGTGCGTGCGGCGGACGATGTCGTAGATCTCGCGCTGCTTCTCGCTCGGCTCACCCACGCAGACCGTACGGGTCATATCGGACTTGTAATCGCGGTAGCCCGCGCCGTAGTCCATAAGGACGAAGTCGCCCTTCTCCACCACGCGGTCGCCGGGGATGGCGTGGGGGTTGGCGGTGTTGGGACCGGAGGCGACGATGGAGCCGAAGGCGAGGTTGTCGGCGCCGTGGTCGAACATGAAGGTCTCGAGCTCGGTGCGAATCTGCTTCTCGGTGAGGCCGGGTCGGATTACAGAGCACATGTGGGTAAACGCGGCGTCGGTGATGGACTGCGCGTGGCGCATGAGCTCGATCTCCTCTGCGTCTTTGATGGCGCGCATGAGCTGGAGGTCGCCGTGCATGAGCGGCAGGGCGGCGCACACGGAGCAATCTTCAAGACCACGCTCGATACCGCGGAAAAAGCCAATCTGCATGTCGTCCTCGACGGCAACCGTGCGGCTCTTGGTGTCGCGAGCACGATCGGCGACCCAGCGCGGAATGTCGATGACGTCCATATCGAGCTTCCACTCGACGCCTGCGGGGAGATTCTCCTCGAACGTGTTGAAATAGCGGGAATCCGTGTGCAGGAAGCACGCATCAGCTGTGATGAAGGCGGCGTGGGGGTACTCACCGGTGTAGTCGAACACGCGCATCGCGCCGGTGAGCCAGCGCAGGTTTGCCTCGTCGCGAACGACGACGGCATCGTAGCCGCGCTCGTCCATCAGGGAGCGAAGACGAGCGATGCGGCCAGCGGGACCATTCATGATTTCTACCATGGGAACATCCTTCCTAGTTTGAGTGACACCAAGATACACCGAAGTTGTGAATGTGCAATTTGGGGCACGTCCCCAAATTCTCGATGTGCAATCTGGGGACGTGCCCCAAATTGCACATGTCAGGAACGACGGGAGGCGAGGAACGCCCGGGCGTGGCGCTCGAGTACGGCGTCTTCGACAGTGGCGAGGCGCATCACGCCCGGGTATTTCGGCAGCGCCAGCTGGAACCTGTTGGATCGGCGGAATCGCTCGGCGCGTAGCGCCTCGATAAACGTCTCGGGATCGATGTCGAACGCAAGCTCCCCCACCCCGAGGTCCTCGAGGCGATCGTCCAGCGCAAACATCTCATCGACCGAGAAATCGCACGCATCGACGGCGAAGCGCGCCTCGAAGCGCATGCCCTCCGCGCGCAGCAGATACGCGGGCGCATCCGATGCGCCGAGACACGATGCCAGGGCGCGCGCAGTAGTCTCACCGAACATGAACGCCTTGCGGGCAGAGGGGCTTGCGGACTTGACGGTGTTGAGGCGCGAGGTGAGCGCAGAGCTCAATGCCTCGAGCAGCGCCTGATCGTCACCGGAGGAGACGCGCTCGGACAGCCCCTCGAAATCCTCCCAGCATTTGCGGCTCTCGGCCAGCGCGGCCGCGCACAGGAGCACATAGCCCATACCGTTGGCGGCAATACCCGCATCGCGCACCAGGTCCAAGTCGCAGACGACGAGAGCCGGATGAGGGGGCAGCGACACCGAGGCGAAGCCGGTCTTGGTCGCAAGGGGCATCATCTGCGTGGAAGAGCACATCATGGCGTCGAGCGTGGTGGGGACGAGCGCCGCAGCCGTACCCTCGCACCACGTGTTCGCGCAAAACGTCGCCATCGAGCACACGCGCATGCCGCCCAAGCCAACAACGAGATCCTCACCTGTGATGTGGCCCTCGTCGAGTGCGGCGTAGACCTTCGAGGCGACGGCGATGCCAGGGGTGGCCGAATCGTCAAGAAGCACCTCGTGGACCTCATACCCCGCATCGATAAGCGAGCGGCGCACGCTCACGACAGTGGCATCGGGCACAGAGCCCTCCAAGACGAGCAGTGCGCGACACGGCCTGCCAACGGCGCTCGCGAAAAACCGAGAAAGCTCCGAGAAGGCGCCGAAGCCCAAACGGCAATCCGTGCTGACGGCACCAAAATTGAGCAGTTTGCGACGAATCATATCAAGCCACGCTCCAAAAGCAGTTCTGCGACGACATACGAGACCTCGGTAAAGGAGGCCCCACGGATATCCACGGTGAGATCGGCCGCCTGCTCGTACAGCGGCCGGCGATGCGCGAGCAAGTCCGCCGCATGCTCGGCACTCCGAAAATCGGGGCGCGTGTCGGATCGGCGAATCTGGCGAAGCGAGTCATCGAGGTCGCCGTCGAGGTAGACGCAAAACCCCATCTCATGCATGAGCTCGATGTTGCGAGGGGTCTCGATGATGCCGCCTCCGCATGAGACGAGCAGGCTGCGCTCGGATTTGAGGCCCTCCAGCACGTCCGTCTCCAGTTCGCGAAAACGATCTTCCCCCTGCTCCTCGAAGACCTGGGACACCGTGCTGCCGCACCGGCGCTCAACCAGGCGGTCGGTGTCCACAAAACGACGGTGGAACATGCGCCCCAGATTACGGGCGAGCGTAGACTTGCCCGCACCGAGAAAACCGACGAAGAAGACGTGGTCGCATCCATGTTTAACCGCGTTGGTCATTCCGCCCTACTCCTCGCAGGGAACTCGGCGCAATGCGCGGCGCTCAAAGATGCGAAAGATCTGCGTATACCACAGGTCAACATGCGTCTGGGGCTTCACAAGGATGGTCTGGATCCCGGCGAGGTTGCCGCCCCACACATCGGTGTAGAGCTGATCACCGATCATGACCGACTCCTTGGGCGCGGCACCCAGGCGCTTCATTCCCGCCTTGATGGCAAACGGAAGCGGCTTGCAGGCGAAGGAGATGTAATCCATACCGAGCTCTCCCGCCGAGCGGGCGACCTGGTTGGTGTGCCAATTATTGGACACCATGATCAACTTGAACCCGAGCTCGTGAGCGCGGGCGAGCCACGCGGCCACCGACGGCGGTGCGTCGGTGCGATCGCGCGGAACCAGTGTGTTGTCACGGTCGAACAGAATCGCGCGCACGCCGGATTCCCAAAGGTCATCGAGATCGATCCGCTCAACGCACGACAGGTAGCGATCGGGGGACAAAAGGCTCATAACCAACTACTCCCAAGACTGCATGTGCTCATCGTAGGTCTGGGAGAAAAACTCCTCTTCCTGCGTGATGAAGAAGTACAGGTCGCTGGAATCGGTGGGCTCGAGCGTGGCGCGAATCGCCTCGATCGAGGGAGAGCAGATGGGCGTGGGCGGCAGACCCGGATTCATATAGGAGTTGTAAGGGCTGTCGATGGTCTGGATGTCGTTGGCAGTGACCTCGCCGCCCGTCTCGTACATGAGCGTCGCATCGCTCTCGAGGAAAGGACGACCGGCGAAATCCCCAACGCCGGCCAAACGATTGAAGAAGACCGACGCCACATGGGCGCGCTGCTCGGCATGAAGGCCCTCGCGCTCCACGACGGAGGCGAGCTTGAGAATGTCGTAATCGGACATCTCGAGGCCATAGCGCGACGAAATCAGGGCGCGCGCGGCATCGAAATCAAGCGCGTTGACCACGTCGGTCTGATACTGGTCAAGCATCGCCCGAATCACCTGGTCGACCGAGGGGGTACCCGAGAACGTATACGTCTTGGGGAACAGGAACCCCTCGAGGGAATCATCGGCTGCCTCGGAGAGGAAGGCATAATCGCCGGCATAGTTAGAAGCCTTGGCCTGGGCGACGAATTCATCGGCGGAGATACCGTACACCTGCTCGACGATCGCGGCCGTCTGCTCGACGGTCTTGCCCTCGGGCACGGTCAACTTGACGCCCTCGACATTGGGACCGGCAACGAGCTGCTTGACGACCTCAAGCGGGTCCTGCAGGGTCTCGAACTGATACTCGCCCGGCTTGAGCGACATCTCGGCGTTGAGCTTCTTGACCGCAGCGTAGTATTCGCTCGGCTCTTCGATGATGTGGTTCTCGGAGAGGATCGACGCGATGGCGTCACCCGAAGATCCCTCCGGGATGGTGATCGTCACCTGCTGGCCGGCCTCGACGAAAGAAGCGGCGCCTCCAAACAAGCGCGGGAACACGTAGAAGGCGGCCCCCGCGATGACCGCGATGGCGATGACCACGGCAATCACAACAGGAACAACCGATTTGGACTTGGCAGGCTTAGCGGAGCGGGTGTAGGCGGGCTGAACGGTAGCACGAGCCCTGCCCGAGGCGGGCGCTGCACTTGGCTGGGCAAAACGAGTGCCCCCCGTCTGAGCCGGCCTGCGCGCCGGCTGGCAAGAGGGCGCGGGGGCATCGGTGCGAAACCGCGTGCCGGCGGGACGCTGAGTGCCCTGGGGGCGTTTTGAGCCGGGAACGTTAGCCACGATCGTCCTTTCGATGGGTGGAATCAAGCCATGCCTGCAGGAAAAGCGAGGCGGAAATCATGTCGATCTTGCCGCGCATTTGCTTTTCGGAGAGCCCCTGCTGGCGTAGGATGCGCTTGGCCTCCGCGGAGGAGAGCCGCTCGTCGATAAACTCCACAGGCAGGCCGCACTGGGAGGCGATGCGCACGCCAATAGCCCGGATGTGCTCTGCCTGTGGGCCCTCCTCGCCCCCCATCGTCTGGGGTAAGCCGCAGACGATGACATCGGGCTCGTGGTCCTCGAGAATCATCCTGAACGAGCGCGCCATCTGCTCGACCTCGGAGGCAGACAGCACCTTGAGCGGCATGGCGACGCGCCCGGTGCGGTCTGAGACCGCGATTCCGGTGCGCGTGCCGCCGATATCGAGAGCGAGGGCAACCACGACGGACCCTACATTAGGCGCCGAGCGCGTCGCGGGCGGCCTCGAGCGCGGAAGCGATGCCCGAGGCGTTCTTACCGCCCGCCTGAGCCATGATGGGCTTACCGCCGCCACGACCGTCAACAAGCGGGGCGATCTGCTTGATCACGTTGCCGGCGTGGAACCCGGCGGAAGCGGCGTCGTCAGTGGCAGCCGCGATGAGCGCAGGCGTGCCCTTCTCCGTAACCGTAGCAAGGACGCACGCGCAGGCGCCGTTGATCTTCTGGCGAACGGTATCCCACACGTTGCGCAGGTCGGCTGCCTCAAGACCGGAGAGCTCAGCGATGACGAGCTTGTAGCCATCGGCATCGACGGCATGCTCGATGGCCGAGCTGATGGCGTCGGAGCCGCCGCCCGTGAGAGCGCGCTTGAGCTTCTGGTTCACATCGCGCAGCTCACCCTGGAGAGCGGCGACGCGTGCGGGAACCTCCTCGACGCGGCACTTGAGAGACGCGGCGGCAGACTCGGCGAGAGCGGCGCGATTCTCGAGGTAGGCGATGGCACCAGTGCTCGTGACGGCCTCGATGCGGCGAACGTTGGAGCCCGTAGAGGACTCAGAAACGATCTTGAACAGGCCAAGCTCGGCGGTGTTGGCGGCATGCGTGCCACCGCAGAGCTCGCGGGAGAACGGCTCATCCTCGGCGCCGACGGAAACGACGCGAACGACGTCGCCGTACTTCTCGCCGAACAGCGCAACGGCACCCGCGGCCTTGGCCTCATCGATGCCCATCACACGGGTGACGACAGGCTTCGCGGCGAGGATCTGCTCGTTGACGAGCTCCTCGACCGCGCGGATCTGCTCAGAGGTCATGGCCTCGAAATGCGTGAAGTCAAAACGTAGGCTCTCGGGAGACACGAGGGAGCCGGCCTGGTTGACGTGATCGCCCAGAACCTCCTTCAGGGCGGCGTCGAGCAGGTGGGTCGCCGTGTGGTTGCGGCGAAGCAACCCGCGGCGGCTCAAATCGAAGCCGGCGAACACGGTATCGCCCTCGGAGAGAGCGCCGATGAGCTTGCCCTCGTGAACGTACAGGCCGCCCTTGGCAACCGTGTTCATGACGAAGAACTGGGCGTCGTCGGTGTCGATGAGGCCGTGATCGCCCTGCTGGCCGCCCATCTCGGCGTACAGCGGCGTGCGGTCGAGCACGACAGCGCCCTCGACGTTCTCGGCGTGAGAGACGCGCTCGCCGTTCACGACGATAGCGAGGACGTGGGCGCCCTCGATGCTCTCGTTGTCATAGCCGACGAACTCGGTCGCAGGAAGCTGGTCGGCGAGCTCGGTCCAAACGTCGTTGAAGGAGCCCCAGGCGTCGCCCTTGGCGGCGGCGCGGGCACGAGCCTTCTGCTCGGCCATCTCGGCGTCGAAACCCTCGATATCGACGGCGTGGCCAGCGCCCTCGGCGATCTCGACCGTCAGGTCGATGGGGAAACCAAACGTATCGTGCAGCATGAATGCGGCGGAACCGGGAAGCACCTCACCCTCACCGAGCGCGGAGAGCTGCTCGTCGAGATAGGCGCGACCGTTGTTGAGCGTGGTGGAGAAACGCTCCTCCTCCGCCTCGACGATGCCCTTGACCAGGCCGACGTTCTCAAGCAGGCTTGGGTATGCATCGCCCATGACGTCGTTGACAGCGTCGATGAAGCGACCGAGGAAGGCCTCCTCGATGCCAATCAGGCGGCCATGGAACACGGCGCGACGAAGGAGGCGGCGCAAAACGTAGCCGCGGCCCTCGTTGCCGGGCAGCACACCATCGGAGATGAGGAAATTCACCGAACGAGCGTGGTCGGCGATGATGCGCAGAGAGCGGGACGCGCCGGTGTAGTCGTCGTCGACATAGGTCTTACCCGAGATCTCCTCGCCGAGCTTGATGAGGCTCTGCATGACGTCGCCGTCGAAGAACGAGCTCTTGTGCTGCATGATGGCGGCCATGCGCTCCAGGCCCATGCCGGTGTCGAGGTTGCGGTGGGGCAGCTCGGGCATGGAGCCGTCCTCTTGGCGATCGAACTGCGTGAACACGAGGTTCCAGAACTCAAGGAAGCGATCGCAGTCGCACCCGGGGGCGCAGTCGGGACAGCCACAGCCGACCTCTTCGCCGAGGTCGAAGTAGATCTCGGAGCACGGACCGCAGGGGCCGGTGGGGCCGGCAGCCCAGAAGTTGTCATCCTCACCCAGGCGGGTGATGTGATCTTGCGGGACGCCGAGCGCGCGCCACACGGACTCGGTCTCATCGTCCTCGGTGAAGACGGTGAAGTACAGGCGGTCCTTAGGCAGCTTGAAGACCTCGGTGATGAGCTCGTACGCCCAGGCGCAGGCCTGCTCCTTGGTCACGCCGCCGAAGGCGAAGTTGCCCAGCATCTCGAAGAAGGACGCATGGCGGCCGTCGGCGCCGATGATGTCAATGTCGTTCGTGCGGACGCACTTCTGGCAGGAGCACGCGCCGATCTCCTTCATGACCTTCTTGCCCTGGTAGAACTCCTTGAACTGGTTCATACCGGCGTTTGCGAGCAGCAGGGACGGATCGTCGGGCACGAGCGAGGAGCTCGGATAGAGCTTGCAGCCCTTGCTCTCGAAGAAGTTGAGGTACGCGGAGCGAATCTCTGCGGTGGTCATAGTGGGATAGCTAGCAGCCATGCGAATAACTCCTGTGTGTTTCATATACGAGCCCCTTTGCAAGGGGCAGCTTGCAACCTAACTAGTATACGTTACCTGCCGTCGTCCGACGTGTCGTTTTCCTCGGGTTTCTTTGATTGCGCCACGTGTTCGCGAGCGGCGAAGGGATTCTCGAAATCGATGAGTTTCGCCCAGGGGTTCTCGAGCTCCGGCTTGGGCATGACCTCGGCCTCGGGAACGGAGTTCTCGTCGATGATCTGTGAATCGGCGACAAAGGCGTCATCCCCCAGCGCATCAAACGCCGGGACGGGATTGCCCGCGGCGTCGCGGAACGGCGCCCCGCGGAACAGCGCCCCCTCATACGAGACGATCTGCTCACCGCTACGCGTCTCGAAATAGAAGATGAACAAGGACTTGATGACGGCCACGAGCGGGAGCGCGACGACCATACCCATCGCCCCGCCAAACGTGGAGCCGATGACCAGCGCGGTGAGCGAAAGGACGGGGTGGACCTGCATCGTCGACTGGTTGATCTTCGGGGCGATCACGTTGTCGGTGATGTTTTGCGACAGCATCGCCATGATCATCGTCCACACGGCCATGGCGGGGCTATACACGAGCGCGATGAGCGAAGCGATTATGGCGGAGATGGACGGACCGACCACGGGGATGATGTTGAGCACGCCCGACAGGACGCCCATGGTGCCCGCATACGGATGCCCGACGATGGCGAAGCCCACAAAGGCCAAAAAGCCCTGAATGACCGAGTTAATGACCGTGGAACGGAGATACCCGCCCACCGACCGGCTCATAACGGCGACCATAAGGCGGTAGTCATCCGCTTTGTCTGCGGGAAGGACGCGACAGATCTCATCGTTGATGGTTGGGTAGTCGCACGCAAGCCAGAAGGCCAGAACAAACCCGAGGAACACGATGAACACCGTGGATGCGATGTTGTTCACCATCGGGACGATGCCGTCTCGGACAGCGGCAAGGAGGCCAGACAGGGCCTGGTTCAAGACATCTTGCACGGAGCTGACGAGCGAATCGAGCTGGACGACATCATTGAGGTGCTCCACGATGGCATACTCGTTCTCCAGCTTGACCACCCATGTGCCGAGCGCGGACAGCTTTGAGGGGGCCTCGCGGAGCAGCTCGATGAGCTGCCCGGTGACCATAGGGATAACGAGGGCAAACAACAGAACCATACCGACGAAGACCACAATGAGGCCAGCTAAAGAACCGGCGCCTCGTGGCACTCCCCTACACTCGAGAAAGTTGACGATGGGCGAGGCGACGAAGGCGGAAATCGCGCCGACGGCCAAAAACAGCAGCACGCTCGAAAGCGAGCCGATGAGATTGAACACCACGCCGCAGATGATGACGGCACCGATGACAATCCAGATGTTGTAGAACGTGGCGCGAGCCACACGCTCCGAATGAGACGTGTCGTTTTGCATAATCTCCTCTGCGAGGCCCTAGGCGTCCATCACGCTCTCAGGGTTGATCTTGTCTTGAATCTTCTTGAGCGTCCGACGCAGCAGACGGCTCACCTGCACCTGGGAGATGCCGAGCTTCTCTGCGATCTCAATCTGCGTCATGCCCTGCAAGAAGCGCATCTCGATGACCTCTCGCTCACGCGGGGAGAAGCGCGAAAGCGCCTCCTCGATGATGATGCGGTCATCTGTTATGGCCAGGTCTTGGTCCTCGGTGGCGTATCGATCGATCACACTCGGGGCGTCATCGTCATCAAGACCCGAGGGGGCCTCGAGGGACACCGAGCTGTAAGCCGAGGACGACTCCATGGCCTCGAGGACCTCGTCGACGGTCGCATCGAGATACGACGCGATCTCCGCGATGGTTGGAGACCGTTGTAGCTCGGTCGTGAGCGTGTCCGTTGCCTGGTTGACCTTTGCCGACAGCTCCTGAAGGCGACGTGGGACCCTCACACTCCAGCCCTTGTCGCGGAAATGCCGCTTGATCTCACCCATGATCGTGGGCGTGGCAAACGTCGTGAACTCGAGGCCTCGATCGGGGTCGAAGCGGTCTATCGCCTTGAGGAGGCCCAGGTACCCAACCTGCACGAGGTCATCGATGGGCTCGCCGCGGTTTTTGAATTTGTTTGCGATGAAGCGCACGAGGTTGAGGTGGGACATCACGAGCTTTTCGCGAGCGTCCATGTCGCCCTCTTCCTTGAATTTGCGGAAGAGCTCGCGTGTCTTCTCCTTATCCCAGGCGCTCTTGGAGCTCCTAGACGCCATAGACATCCGCCTTCAAATCAAGCACGAGGCGCGCAGGCTCGTCAAACTTCTCGTACACATCGCAGACGGATCCGAGGATCAAATCGGCATATGCGGCCGTGGGGCCGTCTTCCGAGGGCTCGGCGAACTCAGAGACGGGAAGGGCAAATTCCATGGACACATGGCTCTCATCGACATCGAAATCGATGAGGAGATCCTCGCACGGCGCGGTTCCGCAGGCGTAGATGAACGCCTCCTCGGCTGCCATGCGGATATCCTCGACGCGGTCGACCGACATGGCAGAGAGGGCAGCCACGTTGGCGGCAGTCATGCGAACGATACGCGCAAGATGCGGCTCACAGGAAACCGTAAGGGTGATATGCGTGGCATTACTCATGGTCGGCCTCCTCGGCTGATTCGTAGGTGAAATACTGACGAGGAGCGGCCTGCTGCTCGCCGCAGAGCCCATCGCCCTGGGATGCTGAGGAATCGGTGTCGTCCGGCTCCTGGCCACCCTCGGCGAACGCGCGGGGACAGTCGCCATCGTGCTTGCGGCTGCGACCCAGCAGCTGCTGAACCTTATCGGTTGCGGCGTCCGCGATGCCGGTCACCGCGTGGGATGCGCTGGAAGCAGCACCGCTGACCGCAGACACGTCGCGCAAGACGGTGTTCACCTCGACAAGGTCGGCGGAAAGGGCCTCGACGGCGACGGTTGCCTGACGAAGCAGCGGATCGACCTGGGCAATGGCAGGCTGGAGCTCATCCACGACGCCATCGATCTTTGCAACGACGGGACGCGCCTCCTCAAGCGTGCTGTTGACCTGCTCGACGGTCTTATCGAGAGAATCGACGACGCCGCGCGTCCGGCGCAGCGTGAGCGCGAGCTCCGCCACGGCCCAAACACCGGCGACGGCGAGGACGACGAGGATAATTTGAACGGGATCCATGAAAGCCTCCATACATGCTGAACACAAGTGCCTTGATAATACCCCGTTATGCCCTTCTGCAACCAGGGTGCATCTCCGCACGCCACTGTTCCCAGCCTCGTCCACTCGGATTCCAAAATGCGCCGGGCTCCAAGCCCTCGGGAAGATACCGCTGGGACACCCATCCCTCTTCGTAGTCGTGCGGGTACAGGTACGCACCGTAATCCTCCGACCCAGGGCGATGCCTGTCGCGCAGGTAACTTGGCACCTCGCGCTGGCCACTCGTGTGCACGTCCGCTAGGGCAGCATCGATGGCCGCCTCGGCCGCGTTGCTCTTGGGCGCGAGCGCATTGTAGATCGCGGCCTGGGCAAGGTTGATCCGGCATTCGGGGTACCCGATAACCTCCGCAGCCTTGAAGGCCGCCTCGGCCACGAGCAAGGCCGTCGGGTCGGCGTTGCCGATGTCCTCACTCGCCTGGATCATGATGCGACGCGCGATGAACTTGGGGTCCTCCCCCGCGTCTATCATGCGCGCAAGCCAATACACCGTCGCATCCGGGTCGCTACCGCGCATCGACTTGATGAAAGCGGAGATGATGTCGTAGTGCATGTCCCCGTTTTTGTCGTATGAGAGCCCGCGACGGGGGTTGGCCTGCTGCACGTCATCGAGGGTGATGGGTATGGGCTCCCCCTGCGAGCCGGAGTCTTCCCTATCGGATGCCGGGCGTGTGAGCGCAATCTCGCTCGCGAGCTCGAGGGTCGTGAGCGCACTGCGGCCATCCCCCGCGGCGAGGGTGCAGATTGCCCGCACCACGTCGTCGGGCGCGAAAAACCGATTGTCGAGGCCCTCGGGCGCGTGCAGAGCGCGACGCACCAGCTGCTCGATATCGTCATCGGATAGATGCGTAAGCTCGACCACGCGGCCGCGCGAAAGCAGGGCGGAGTTCACCTCGAAATAGGGATTTTCCGTCGTGGCGCCGATCATGACCACCGTTCGATTTTCGACGGCGTGAAGCAGGGCATCTTGCTGCGAGCGAGAGAACCGATGGATCTCATCGATGAACAGGATCGTGCGGCGGTCGAACATCATGAGCCGATGCTTGGCCTCCTCGATTTCGCGGCGGAGGTCTTTGACCGTGCCCGTGACGGCGGAAACCTCGACAAATTCACTGCGCGTGTGAGCGGCGATGATGTGGGCGAGCGTGGTTTTGCCCGTCCCCGCAGGCCCATAGAGAATGACGCTCGAAAGCACATCGTGCTCGATGGCATTACGCAACCATGAACCCGGGCCCACGGCCTTCTCTTGCCCCACGTAGTCCTCGAGCGAGGTGGGCCTCATCCGCACCGCCAAGGGCGCATGCTTGAGCTGTTTGACCTGTTCGTTGCTAGAAAATAAGGTGTCCATACAACCGTCCATCACGTATATTCCATCGAATTGATGGTATCAAATCTGCAGTCGATTGCAAACACCTGTTCGTATGCTGAGAGATCACTTGCGCTCGTTGATATACGTGCGCTGCGGGAACTCGATCTCAGGGAACAGTGCACAGGCAAGCTCGGCAAAATACCCATCAGTCATACTCGCGATGTAGTCGACCACCGTCTGATCAAGATCGCTTTGCCAGTCGTAGGAGCCACCGTAATATGCGAGGGCGCGATCGATGCGGGCGATATGGTGCCTAAAGATGAAGCTGGACTCATCCTGCGACTTGAGGTCGTCCAGGAAATGGTCGTACATCCTCCTAAAGGCGCGCGCCATGGCCGCGCTCTGCTCCTCCTCGATGCCCGTGGAGTGATAAATCTTCTCGTAGTTCTCGCGTTTGGCGCGGCGAATCTCCTCAAAGAGCTCCTCGCTCATCTCGATGCGATCCTTGCCGTAGCTGTGCTCGACGATGTCGACGGAAGCTCGTGACAAGATCCAGGAGTTATATCCCCCGCCCAAGCCGTCCTCAAAGGCATCCTCCGACAACAACCCCGCCTCGATGGCGTCCTGACGATCGCGCCCGACGTAGGCGATGATGTCTGAGATGCGCACAACACACGCCTCGAGCGTAGCCGGCCGAAGCGTCTTCACGTAGTCGAAGGACTTCCGATAACAGCGATCCACGACCTCATAGAGCTCGTCGAAGGTGGCGAGGCCCGAGAGCTCGAAGACCCGCTGCTCGTACTCGCCGTTGTGGCACAGGACGCCGTCGAGCGTCTGCAGGGAGAGGTTGCGGCCATACAAGGTGTCGAGCACTCGGACGGAGTGCACGTTATGGAAGAACGATTTGCCCGTCCTCTCGGTGGTGATGTCGTTGAGATGTGCCTCGCCCGCATGGCCAAACGGCGTATGCCCGAGGTCGTGGCCGAGGCTGATGGCCTCGATCAGGTCGCAGTTGAGCCCAAGCGCCCGACCGATATCCCGCGCAATGCGGGCCACGAGTTGGACATGCAGCCCGCGCCGAGAGAGGTCGTCGTTGCTCCTAAAGCTGAATACCTGCGTTTTGCCGTTGAGGCGATTGTATGCTGGCAGGTGCATGATCTTCTCGGCATCGCGCACGAACGACGGGCGCCAGATACTCGAGGCGTCCCCCGGCCGTGCAACGCGCCGGATGGCTGCATCGTCACCCGTGCGATACGGGTTGACCCACCCGGACGCGCAGTCGGCTTCCATGCGCGAGACGAGCTCGTCACTCAGGCAATCGGGCATGGACAGAAGCTTTTGCTGCACGCTGTTCTTGGTCATAGTCATCTCGCTTCCACTCATCATCTGTCTTGTGCACAGCATGCCACAACGTCCAGACAAAAGGAGGCGAAAGCGCGCCCTAGGCCACACCCAGCGCTAAAGAGCACATAAAGAGCGGGACGGAAAACGGCAGCAGAGGCAACGACGGCCGGCGAAATGCAACTCCACAACATGCGAGGAGGCACAGCGAGGCGGCAAAGGAGACCAGCGCCGCACCAGGCCTCCACAGGCACAGCGCCCCAAGAAACTTGATGTCGCCCAGACCCAGGCCCAGCGCCCCGGCGTGAGCCTGTCGCCACCGTACCTCAAACAAGACAAGAATCGTGACGACAAACGACGAGATGCCAATCGCGAACAGCGCCGAGAGCACGCCGTATTCCGCGCACCGCAGCGCCAAGCACGTGAGTGCCATCGACACCGCCAGGACATTGGGAAAGCGGCGCGTGCGCGCATCCAAGATCGCGGCAGCGATGAGCTGCGCCGTCAAGACGCCCAGCAGCGGCAAGAAGAGCGGCGACGCGAGCAGGCGCGCAGCCAGAACCTCAGCAAACGAGAAGACAAATACCGATTGAGGCATGCGCACCCCCTGGACAAACAGCGCGCCGGCACATGGTGCTGCCTATTATGCCCAGCCAAAGCCGCAATCAACGGAGCGCCGAGCGGTATAATGCCCTCATCGAAGACACCATTGGAGGACCTCATGGAAATGCCCTCGTTTGACTATAGCAACGTCTCCCCCGCAGGCGAATACAACGCGACGGCAGGTGGCACGTCTGAGTCGCACGGCCGCGCGATCGAAAGCGCGAGCGCCTCGACGGAAGTCCAGACCAACAGCTCGAACACCGCCTACGTCATCACGGGCATCACGCTCGGCGTGGTCACGCTGCTTGCGCTGGCATTCACTATGCTCATGTACGCCGTGATGGCCACGGCGTTTTCGAGCTCCTACTCCTACGAGGTTGTCCCCGGCGATATGCACGACGGCTGGGAGCACGGCCTGAGCGATGACGACATCGCGTGGCTCGAGGACCAGCTGATCAGCGAGATATAGCGCACGTAGCCCTACTGCGCGCCCTCCAGGACCTCATCGAGCGTCACGCTCACATCGTGCGGCGTGGGTACCCAGTCGACCTTGAGGAACAGGGCCGCCACGGTTAGGGGGACGTAGGTAAACATGAACAGCGGGAACGTGAACAGGTTCGCGAAGATGCGCCAACGCTGCGGGCAGTGAATGTGCTTCCGCTCCGAGATGGTCGTGAACAGACCCATCACGAAAAACGTGCCGTACATGTAGGCGAAGATCATGATCACAGAGCCAATCGCCATCTCAATCTCGGAATCGGTGGCCAAAAAGCCGTGGCTCAGCGACCCAACCACGATGAACGTCGCGTTGACCATGAGGCACAGCAGCGTGAGCAGCATGGCCGGACCGATCACCATGAGCATGTCGTACGCGGCGAAGCGGCGGAACTTGGTGATGGACGTGAGCATATGGCGGCCGTAGGTGAACAGGACCTGGTAAAAACCCTTAGTCCACCGCATGCGCTGCTTGATGGACGCCTTGAGCGTAACGGGCTGTTCGTCGTAGAACTCGGCGGGGGCATAGCCGATGCGAACCCCGTGGATGGCGCAGAACGTCGCGAACTGGATGTCCTCCGTGAGCGTGTGGAAATCCCACCCGTGCATACCTTGGATGATCTTGGCGGAAACCAGGTAGCCCGAACCCGACACGGCGCACGAGGTTCCGCAGATCATGCGCGCGTTGTTGAGATATCGGGCCTCGCGCATGAACCACGTCGCATAGGCAGCGCTGATCCAAGAACTGCCAAAGTTCTTTGAGTTGCGGTAGCTAGTGAGGGCGAGATACCCCTGGTCGAATGCGTCGTTCATGACGGAGACGTAATCGCGCGACAGCAGGTTGTCGGCGTCGAAGATGAAGAAGGCCTCGTGCTTGCCGGGATATTCCTTGAGGATGCGGTCGAACCCGTAGTCCATGACCCAGCTCTTGCCCTTACGGGACAAATCGTTGCGCTCGTAGACGATGGCGCCCGCGTCTCTGGCAGCCTGCGCGGTGTTGTCGGTGCAAGCGTCTGCGACGACGAAGATGTCAATCAGCTCGGAGGGGTAATCTTGCTCCTTGATTGACTTCACGAGGTTCGCGATGACTGCTTCCTCGTTGTGCGCCGCGATGAAGAAGGCGTACGAATGCTGTTTCTTGGCGTGCTCAATGGAGACCTCGCCACGGATGAGACCGATGAAGAAAAACACCACCTGATACAGAAAGCACAAGGTGAACAGCAGGCCAACTATGGAGTTGAAGGCGACGATAGGTGTCAAAACGCCTCCTCGGACGCAAGATACAATACGGATAAGTGTACGACACGCGATGCGCAATCCGGGGACGGGTGCAATATTACACATGTCGCGACATGTGTAATATTGCACCCGTCACCCCACTAGACAGATCAGTCCTCGAGCAGACCGAGCTGCGAAATGATCTCATCGCCGGCGGGCGTGCGCCCAATCGAGCGATCGTGCAGGTCCTCCAGAGCCGCCGCGAGGTCCCACGGCAGCTCATCGCGGCAACTCACCGTCTCGCCGGTGACCGGATGCTCAAACTGCACGCTCCACGAATGCAAGAACTGGCGATCGAGGTCGAGATTCATGCGTTCGTTGCCCTTGCCATACAACGGATCACCCACAAGCGGATGGTGAATATGACGCATATGGACGCGAATCTGATGCGTGCGGCCGGTGTACAGGTGGCACTCTACAAGCGTGTAGCCCTCATCGCCGCGCGCCGGCTCAAAGCGCTCGAGAACCCTAAACGTAGTGATCGCCTGCCGCGCAAACGGGTCGTCCGAGACGGCCATCTTCACACGGTCACGAGTCGAACGGGCGATACCCGTGTTGATGGTCCCTTCGTCCATAACAATCTCGCCGTGCACCAACGTGATGTAGCGACGATCGAGCGTGCGGGTGCGGATGAGGTTTTGCAGCGCCCGCTGCGTGTCGTCGTCTTTGGCGGCGAGCATGAGGCCCGAGGTGTCGCGGTCGAGCCGATGTACGATGCCCGGGCGATCCTCGCCTTGAACGGTGCCGAGATGGTCGAGGCCGCAGTGGTACGCCAGGGCGTTTGCCAACGTGCCATCCTCATGGCCATGCGCAGGATGGCACACGAGCCCGCGCTGCTTGGACAGCACGAGCAGGTAATCGTCCTCGTAGCGAATATCGAGTGGAATGGCCTGCGGCACGATGGCCCCGGGCTCGCGAACCTCGGGGAGCTCGACCGAGATACGGTCCCCCACCGAGACGGTTTGCTTTTTGGATAGGCAGGTCTCGCCGTTTATGGCGACGGCGCCCGCCTCGATAAGTTTGGCGCACGCGGAACGCGAGGGGCAGGAGCCCTGTGCACCCAGATACGCATCGAGGCGCTCGCCTGCGGCCTCTTCGCCAACCAAAAGATGAAGATCGGCAGACACCTATGCATCCCCCTCCTCGCGCTGTGCACGGCGACGGTCGCGCCGAGCCGCCCTGCGGACGGCGGCGCGCGCATCACGGGCGTTGAGTTCTGCCGTAGCGTCGACTTGCGCCATCGGAGACAGGAACATGAACCCGATGAAAGCGAGGAACACGCCGACGCAAACGCCGATATCGGCCACATTGAAGACGGGGAAGTTGATGAAATCGCAGGCGATGAAGTCGACCACAAATCCCAGCAGCAGGCGGTCGAGCGCGTTGCCGATGGCACCTCCGGCGACCAGGCCCAACCCGAGGGTCTCAACCTTTGAGACCTGGGGCGTGCGCATGAGATAGACGAAAATGACGATCGTCACGATGAGCGCGAACAGCGCAAAGACCATGCCCATCCCCTCGCCCATGCTAAACGCGGCGCCCGTGTTGGCCACGAACCTAAAGCTCAGAATGCCCGGGATAACCGAAACACTCTCCTGCGTCATCATGAGGGTGTTTTTCACGAAGACCTTGGAGATGTAGTCGAGAGCGAACGTCGTGACCGCCGCCGTGAGCGCGACGCACGCCCTCCATGAGCGTGAGGGCAAATAGGTCTGATCTGTGCGAGTTGCAGTCAAGTTGACACCTCTCATCGATGGGTACTTTTGCACCCGTCCCCAAATTGCACAACGCCAAGGGCCGGCACAGGAGAACGAACGGTCCCGCGCCGGCCCCTATCGGCACTCTGTGATGAGTCTATCCGCGAAGCGCGCCTAGACGAGGGCGGCTGCGCAACGGTCGCAGACGTGCGCATGCTCGCCGTGGACGCCGGTGGACTCACGGTAGTTCCAGCAGCGGTCGCATGCCTCGCCGCGCGCAGCCTCGATCTGCGCGGTGAATTCCTCACCCTGCGTGAGCTCGACCTCGGACACGATGTAGAACTCGGCGAGATCGACGGCCTTCTCCCCGGTGAGCAGTGCATAGGCATCCGCGGGAGCGGTGGCGCAAACGCGAACCTGCTGGCTCTTGGTGAAGGTGCCCGCGGAGCGAGCCTCCTCGATCGCCTTGGTCACGACGCCTCGCAGCTCCAGCGACGCCTCGAGAACGCCGGCGAACTCGTTGGCGACCTCGAGCGGGATGGGGCTTTTGTACCAATCGAGCAGGGCGCCGTACTCCTGGTTGTCGCGGCACCCGGCGGGAGCGAACTCCATGGCCTCGTCGACCGTGTAGGAAAGAATCGGCTGCAGGTCGCGCATGAGCATGGACAGCAGCTCGGCCACGACGGTCTGGGCGCTGCGCATCTCGTGGCTACCAGGCTTCTCGCAGTACAGGCGGTCCTTCAGCGCGTCGAGGTACACGTTGGAGAGCTCGGTGACCACGAAGTCGTAGAGCGTGCGATAGGCACGGTTGAACTCGAAGCCCTCATACGCATCGTCGACCTCGGCCTGCACCTGCGTGAGGCGGGCGAGCATGAGCTTGTCGAGCGGCATGAGGTCCTCGAAGGCGACGCCGTCGGTCGTGGGCTCGAACTGGCCCTCGAGCACGGACAGCAGGAAGCGCAAGGTGTTGCGGAAGCGGCGGTACGCATCGGACGTGCGAGCGAGGATCTCGGTATCGCAGGCGACATCCGTGGAGGCGTCGACGGAGGCGACCCAGAGGCGGACGATGTCGGCGCCCATCTCATCGCAAATCTTGTTGGGGTCGATCACGTTGCCGAGCGACTTGGACATCTTGCGGCCCTCGCCGTCGAGCGTGAAGCCCTGGGAGATGACTGCCTTGTAGGGGGCGATGCCGTTGGTGCCCACGGAGGTGAGCAGCGAGCTCTGGAACCAGCCGCGATGCTGGTCGGAGCCCTCGAGGTAGACATCGGCAGGATACTGGAGCTCGGGGCGGTACTCGCACACGGCCTTCCAGGAGACGCCGGAATCCCACCACACGTCGAGGATGTCGCGGTCGGCCTTGAGGTGATGCCCGCCGCACTTGGGGCACACGCACGCCTCGCCGAGATAGCTCTCGGGCGCGTCGGTGAACCAAGCATCGGAGCCCTTCTCGTGGAAGAGCGCGATGACGGCATCGAGCGTGTCGTCGTTCATGACCTTCTCGCCGCAATCGGCGCAGGTGAACGACGGGATCGGAACGCCCCAGTTGCGCTGACGGGAGATGCACCAGTCGGGACGCTGCTCCACCATGGCGCCGATGCGGTTGACGGCGTGCTCGGGGTACCAGGCGACGTGGTTGCGCACCTGGTCGAGCGCGGTCTCGCGCAAGCCGGTCTTGTCCATGGAGACGAACCACTGGTCGGTCGCGCGGAAGAGCACCGGGCTCTTGCAGCGCCAGCAGTGCGGGTAGCTGTGGGTGATCTTGACCTCAGCCACGAGCATGCCGCGATCGCGCAGGAACTGGATGATGTGCGGGTTGGCCTCATCGGTGTCCATGCCGGAGAACGGGCCGCCGCAGCCAAACTCCTCGCCATTATAGAAGCGGCCGTCGTCGTCGACGGGCATGCAGACATCCATGCCCTCCTTCATGCAGACGTAATAGTCGTCCACGCCGTGACCGGGCGAGTTGTGGACGATGCCGGTGCCGTCCTCGGTGCCGACGTAATCGGCGAGCAGGGCCACGCCCTCGACGCCATCGAACACGGGCTGCTTGTAGTGCAGGTGGTCGAGAATCTCTGCGGGCACCTCATACGGCTTGCCGTCGATCATCACGGGCGTGACGTCCCAGCCAGCGATACCGCAGACCTTCTCCGCGAGGTCCTTGAGCATGATCTCGGCGCGGCCGTCGTGCTCGATGGCGCAGTAGATGGCCTCGGGCTTCAGCGACACCGCCTGGTCGGACGGGATGGTCCAGGGGGTGGTGGTCCAGATCACGAAGTCGACGGGGCCGTCGAAGGACTCAAGGCCGGCAGGCTTGCTCGTGAGCTCGAAGCGCACGTAGATGGATGGGCTCGTCTCGTCGGCGTACTCAATCTCGGCCTCGGCGAGCGCCGTGTGGCAGTGCTTGCACCAATGGACCGGCTTGTGGCCGCGATAGATCATGCCGCGGTCGAACATGGCCTTGAAGGCCTCGATATCGGCGGCGTCATGCTGGTGGTAGAGCGTGAGGTACGGGTTGTCCCAGTCGCCCAGCACACCGAGGCGCTTGAAGCCCTCGCGCTGCAGGTCGATGTTCTCGACGGCGAACTGGTTGCACAGCTCGCGAATCTCGGCCGTGGAGGTCTGATTGAACTTCTCGGTGCCGAGCTTAGTCTCGACCTTGTGCTCAATCGGCTGACCGTGGCAGTCCCAACCGGGCACATAGGGGGTCTCATAGCCCTGCATGGCCTTGTAGCGGTTGATCATGTCCTTGGAAATCTTGTTCATCGCGTGGCCCAGATGGATGGGGCCGTTGGCATACGGAGGGCCGTCGTGCAGCACGAACTTCTCGTGGCCCTCGTTCTTCTTGAGCATCAGCTCGTAGACGTGGTTCTGCTGCCAGCGCTTGAGGCGCTCCGGCTCGCGCTGCGCCAGGGCCGCCCGCATGGGGAACTTGGTCTTGGGCAGGTTCATGGTCTGCTTGTACTCGTTTGCCACGAATACCCCCTTCTCGTTGTGGGCGCCAACCGATAACAGCGATTCGGCAAGAAAAAAGCGCCCGTCCTAGCTCAAGCTGGGACGAAGCGCCAGATTATGCGGGAAGCAGGACCGCAGGTGCGTTTCGCTATACCACCCAGCTCAAAGGTTCGCGCAGCAGCGCTCCCCTCGTACTCGGCTGGCCTGTCACGACGGCCATCCCGGCGACGCCTACTGAGCGCATACGCGCCGTTGGGGCCGCGGCTCCGGGGTGATATTCGACTCGGTCGCGCGCGCCCGGATCTCAGCAGCCCGGGCTCTCTGTGCCGCGCGGGTCCGACCTACTCGTCCCCATCAACGCCTGTAAGTCAACATGATAGCACGTGGCGCCGCCGTCAGGACGACGAACGCACCCTTCTCAAAGCAACCATCCAACATGCGGCAACGCGGGGCGGCTCGCGTGAAGCGCTGCGCTCAGATGTCGGAGACGTCGATGAGGCGGACGCCGGCGTTGGCGAGAGCCTCGGCGAACAGACCGCGCCCGTTGACGAGCCTTCCCGTGAAGGTACCGTCGTAGACCTGGTGTACCCCGCAACTGGGACTGCGTGACTGCAAGACCGCGGCAGCGAGGTCCCCTGCCTCGATCGCAGGCGCAAGCCGCGCAATCTCCGCCGCGACGCCGGCGCGGTATTCGGCATCCACGCTGACGCCCTGGTTGTTGATGACCTCGCCGTCGACGATCTCGGCGGGAGGACGAGGCGTGGAAAGTCCGCCCGCCACCTCGGGACATACTGGGATGACCTCGATATCGGGGTGTTTCAACAGCTCCGAAAGCAGACGCTCACAGCGGTTGTTGCCTCCGCTGTATTTGCAGTTTTCCCCTAACAGGCAAGCGCTCACGACGACCTTCATCTATACCTCCGTTGACTTCAAGTAATTCAGGCGTGCGCCCAGACACCCCGCAATACGCGCTCAGCAAGACACGCACGAGAAGCCGACACAGCGCAGGCACGAACGGCCTCGGCAAAGCGGCGCAAGATACCGCCGCAGCAAACAAAACGGGCCCCGCAAGCGGGACCCGTTAAGAACAAGTTGTGTTCGCAAACCTTAGAGGGTGTTCACGAGCTTCTGGATGCCGGACTTGCGGTTGGCAGCCTGGTTCTTGTGGATGACGCCCTTGGCGACAGCCTTGTCGAGCTTGCGGTAAGCGGTCACGGCGGCAGCCTGAGCAGCGGCCTTGTCGCCAGCCTCAACGGCGGCCTTGACGTGCTTGATAACGGTCTTGAGCTCGGAGCGGATCGCCTTGTTGCGGACGCGAGCAACCTCGCTGGTGCGGATGCGCTTCTTCTGAGACTTGATGTTTGCCATCGGGTTCGGTTCCTTTCGGGTACTTACAAGGTCTTACTATCCGGCCTCTGAGACACGGTTGTTGAGGTCATACGGTCGAGTATTCTACACACAGCACGACTTCCACGCAAGCAAAAATGCGCAATTGTGCAGGTTACTTGGGGATTCCACACTCCTGGCACCCGGAATTGGCAAGATGAACCACGGGCGCGACCGAACGAGCACGACGGAGCGAGCTCGCGCCGGCCGTCAACGCTTCGTCATGGATGTCACCCACATGCGAAGCGCGAGCTCACTGTCGCGAGAGCCCTTGAGGGCGAGCTCCACGTCGACCGCCTGGCTGAGCGCATCAAGCAGCTCTTCCATTCGCCATCGGCGAGACCATGTAAGGTGGTTTTTAACCTGCCATCCTTGAACCCCGAGCGTCGAGGCGAGCTGAGACCCCGCCCCGCGAGCATCAAGCGACTTCGCGACAATGAGCTCGCGCAGGCGAGCGACGAGCAGCGACCAGAGGCGGACTTCGCTGTTGGACGGCTGCAGTTTGAGCAGCTCGAGCGAACGGGGCAGATCGCGCGCGGCGACCGCATTAAGGAAATCCCACGGCTTGACTTCTGCCGTGCGCGATATGTGCCGCTCGACATCCGCCTTCGTGATCTCGGGCGCCGAGATCATGGCCGCGAGCTTCTTCACCTCGTTATCGAGCATCCTGCCGTTATCGCCGGCGCGCGAAACGAGCTCCTCCGCGGCGGGAAGCCCCATGACCTTGCCGTAAGCCGCCGCCATCTTCACCACTTGCGCTGGCATCTCCCACGCCTTCTTGGGCGCGCAATCGATGATGGCTTTGGGGCCCAAGGCCGCAATCGCCTTGTACAACCTCGTGTTCTTCGCAAGCGACGTAGCTACGGCCAGGCACACGGTCGTGGGCGAAGGATTGGCGAAATACTCAACCAAGGGCTCGCTCACCGTCTTGGGCAGCTTATCGCAGTGCTCCAGAATCACCAGACGGAACTCCGACCCCATGGGAAAGGTATTGAGGGATGCGATGATGTCGTCCATCTGGGGGTCTTTTGCCATATCGCGTTCATCGAGGTTGAACGCGGCCATCCCCGATTCGTCCAGGCGGGTACGCATGCGCTCGATGGCATGCGAGCTTTTGAGCTCGTCGGCGCCCACGATCAAATATCCAGGCAGCAATGCGGACTGTGCCATGCATCCATCCCCTCGGTTCCTCGCATCTCTCATCCTCCGAAGTATAGCCGTTTGGCAGCACCGTCATGAGCCCCAAGCACCATGATGTGCGCCTGCGGCTCCGCTATCCTGCGGGAAGACATAGAGTACATCCGAATTCGCCATGCGCGCCGAAGGCAGACACGATGGGGCGCACATGAGGCACCCTCCGCTCTTTGCAACGAAGCGCATCACGTCATCGCGAGGTCCTCATGATCGCGCCCTCCACCCCGGGAGCCAGCTCGATGTCCCCGTCATCGATCGTGCAGACGAACCGCGCTCCAGCGTCGGTTGCCACCGCGATGCTCTCTGGGGCGGGATGCCCGTAGGCGTTGCCCTCCCCCGCGCTCGCGACGGCTATCTCCGGCTTGAGGACCGACAAGGCATCGGCCGAGACCGAGACGCGCGAGCCGTGGTGCCCCATCTTGATTGCGTCCACGTCCCCTACCGCACCGGCGTACTGCTCAAGCTCGTCTCGCTCGGTATCGCCCGTGAGCAACACGTCCAGCGAAGACGCGCCCTTCGCATACGAAACCGCAAGGACCAGCGACTCCTCGTTCTCCTCGCCCGACACCACGCCCGCCGGCCAAACCACGCTGCAGTCAAATCCGCCCACCCGCACCATGTCCCCACGCCGGAGCTCATCGAGCGGGACCCCGCTTGCGCGCACCTCATCGGGTGCCGCACGAGCCGCCCCGTGCGCGACATAGACCCGCTCGACCGGCACCGTCTTCAGGACCTCGGGGAGACCTCCCCAGTGATCTGCATCCCAATGCGTGACGATGACGGCGTCGAGGTGAAACACGTGGTTTCGCGCGAGCGCGGCCCTGGTCGCCTCGTCCACACCCGCGTCGACCAGCAGCGCATGCGAACCCTCCCGGATGAGAATGGCGTCTCCCTGCCCGACATCCAACACGGTAACGGAGGGCTTTGCAAACAGGCACCAACGCATGAGCGCCACAGCGATGCAACAGCCGGTGACGCATGCGGCCCTCAAAAGCATCTTTGACCGCAGGCGTGGCCACTTGATGTACAGTGCCCACGCCCCCGCGTACATCACGCAGGGCATCCACCATGACGGCGCGACCGCGATGAGCCCATAGGGTATCTCCGACAGCGCCTGCGCGAGAAAGATGGAGGCATGCGCGCACGCCACGGGGGCGCCCAGCAGCGCATCGGAAAGCGCGGCACACACGCCCTCGGCAAGGGGAAGGGCCACCGCAGCCCCACTCGCCAGCGCCGCAAGCCCCGAGCCTGCCAAACCCGTCACCAGCAGCGCCGTCATGACGGGACCGACGATCAGGTTCGCGAGCGGGGCCACCAGCGACACCTCTCCGAACAACGGCATCGTGATGGGAAGCGTCGCCCATTGCGCCACGAGCGTCAGCGAAAGGGGTTCGGCAATGCGCGCGGGGACATGCGCGGACTCGAGAGCCCCCGCACCGTACCGAGCAAAAACGAGCATGAACAACACGCTCACCGCCGACAGCTGAAACCCCACATCGAACACGACGCCGGGATTTGCCGCGACGAGGATCATCACGGCCACGGCAAGCCCCGACAGCCCATGTGCCCTGCGCCTGCCGAGCACCGCCAACGACGCGGCGCCAACCATGGATACCGACCGCACGGCGGAGGGCGAAGCGCCTGTGAACATGACGTACGCGGAAAGCACGATCAGCAAGATCACCCTTTGTCGGACGCATCCCAGACGTAGATGCTGCAGGCCCGCCTCCATCAACGCCGCGATATACGCAAGATGGCCACCAGAGACGGCGACGAGATGCGTGAGCCCGCAGGCTCGGAACGACTCATACGCCTCGGACGTGGCAAGCTCAGTGGTGCGACCGCAGATCGTGGCGACGAGCAGTGCCCGCGCGTCATCTCGCTCGGGGCATATCGCATGCACGACAAACGACTTCACGGACTCGATGCAAGACGTGCGCAGCTGCTCGCGTTCCAGAACCGACACGATGCGCATCGACGCGACCTCGCCCTTCATAAATCTGCTGCGGGCCCAATCGCTGTCGTCAAGTTCCTCGAAGCGCCCCACCGCGCGCATGCACGCCCCGAGATCCAGGGGCTGGCGCGTGGTCGCGCGAACACGCGCCAGCGCCGGCGAATCGGGGGCCTCGCGAAGCTCAAGGGTGACGGAGTACCCATACGGCCCCATCGCAGACTCGCTCGCGACGACGAGCCACCACGAGCTCACAGGGCGCTCTTCTATGGCCCGCTTGCAACTATGCCAACCGTTCAGCCACGCAGTGCAAGCAAGGCAGCCGACCGCAAGTCCCCCTGCAAACCAACGCAGGCCGATGCGAAAGCGATGCAGCAGCAGCGAGCATCCGAGCGCTGCACCACTTAAGACAACGCAGGAGGCCACCGCCACCCACGAAACCCACGAGGTGCTCTCGCGGGCGAGCCATCCGCTGTGCAGCATCACCGCGGATGCGAGACACATCGCGCCGGCCCCCGCAGCCGAAGGGGGCACATAGGGCCTGACAGCCTCATCTTGCGACACACCCATGACGCATCACACGCAAATCAGGCTCTTGAGCCGTTCGAACTTCTTGTCACCGATACCGCTGACGCGCATGAGGTCCTCGGGGGCGGAAAACGGTCCGTTCTCCGCGCGATCCTCAACGATGGCCGCGGCCGTGGCAGGGCCGATTCCCGGAAGCCCGTCGAGGGTACTCTCATCAGCGGTGTTGATATTGACAAGAGCGGCAGCCTGCCCCTGCCCCACAGGCGTACCCTGTCCGGGAGCCACGGCTCCCCCGCCGGGCATCTCCTCGCCAACCCGAGGAATGTAGACCTGTTGACCATCTGCAAGCGGCGCCGCCCTATTCACCTGCGCGGCGTCCGCATCATCCGAAAGCCCTCCACACGCATCGATTGCATCGCGAACGCGAGCGCCCGAAGGCAATTCGACCACGGCGGGCTGCATCACGGCGCCCGCCACATCAACCACAATGCGGTCCTGCGACGGCGCCTGCACGAAGGTTTTCTCCGACGCGAGGGCGTCGTGCTCCCCCGCGCCCTGTTCTACATCGGATGCGCCCGTGGCGGCGACATCTTCGCGCTGATCCCCGCCGTCCCCGCGAACGACCTCGACACCACCGGAATCCAAACGCATCGAGAGCGCATGGGCAACGCCAAACCCTCCAGCAGCAACAACAAAAACGAGAAAACAGCATGCGGCAACGACCATTCCAGGCCGTTGCCGCATCAGGACCGCGACTCGACGCATCGCAGGCGTCGACTTCGTATGTATCTGAGCCATGTCTCGCACCTCCCACTTCAATCGTGGCAGGCGCACCTCGAGACGGCAGCGTCAAAACAAAATAGTTCACGGCGGTCTGTAGAGGGCTCTTGCACAAACCCATCACGCAGACCTGCCAAGACAGGGCTACTCGGCCGAGACTTCCTCGTCACGGAAAGCAGCGCCGATCGAAGCCTCGGCAGATCGACCAGCCAATGCCGCCTCGGCCTCACGGCGAGACGCGGGGATGAAACGAGGCTCGAGCACATCGTGACGCTCGCGCATCGCACGCGGGCGCGTATACACCGGGGCGGTGAAGTCGACGTACTCGACGTGATCAACCAGATAGTCGATCATCGCGTCGTGGTCGAACATATCCCACGCCTCGTGGACCGCGTCGAGCTTGGCGTGCGTCTCGGGGCGGCGCGGCATGAACAGCGTGCAGCAATCCGGCGCCGTCTCGCACGAAATCTCATAGGTGCCGATCTGCTTGGCGCGCTCGATGATCTCCTGCTTATCGGATCCGATGAGCGGGCGGAACACGGGAATGTCGACGACCTCGTTGACCGCCATGATGTTCTCGAGCGTCTGCGAGGCGACCTGGCCCAGCGACTCACCGGTGACGAGCGCCTTGGCGCCCTCGATGCGCGCGATGCGCTCGGCAACCGAGTACATGACGCGACGGTACATGATGACGCGCAGATCGGACGGGGTCTTGAGCGAAATCTCACGCTGGCAGTCACCAAACGGCACGACGTACATGCGGCCGATTTGCACCGCGGGCGCGAGCTGCTCGATGATGTCCTGACACAGATACTCGCTCGTGTCGGTCGTCTGGGGACGGCCCGAGAAGTGAATGGGAACAACCACGGCGCCGCGGCGGGCCAGCTGCCACGTCGCGACCGGCGAATCGATGCCCGAGGACAGGAGCGTCACGACCTTTCCCGCGCTGCCCTGCGGCAAACCGCCGACGCCGCGCATGCTCTTCGCATAGACGTAGACGCTCCCCTGGACCACCAGCACGTGCACGGTGGCATCGGGGTCGCGCATCTGCACCTTCTTGTCAGGATACGCCAAGCAGAGCGCCTCGCCGACCTGGCGGTTCAGGTCCATGCTGGTGAGCTCATAGTCCGTGTTGGAGCGGCGCGCGGCGACCTTGAACGTCTCGAAGGGGCCGTACTCTGCCAAGGCGTCGATGGCCGCACGGCAATACTCGGACACCTCGCGATTGGTGTGAAACGCCAGCGAGCAGCGAGCGACTCCGGGAACCTGCGCGATGAGCGGCATGGCCTGCTCGGCTTCGCCCTTGGTCGAGAACGTGATGAGAATATGCCCGGAGATGCGCGTGATACAGGAAACGGAAAAGGCGGCCAGGGCCGCCTTACACGAATCCATGAGAATGCGCTCGAACCGAGCCCGGTTCTTGCCCTTAAGCCCTATCTCGTGATAGTGCACCAGGCATACGCGACTCGCCATTTACTCGTCCGTGGGATCAATGTGGCCGAGAGCGGCCTCGTAACGGGCGTGATCGTAGGAGATGGTGCCGTCCACGATCTCCTCCATGGCCATGGAGATGATGTCCTTGCCGGAAAGCATGACCGTGAGGTCATCGGTATCCTGAACAGCCAGAACACGGTTGTGCTGGCCGCGCAGCATGTTGTTGATGTCGCTGGCGCGCTGAGACGCGAGCGAGGCGAGCAGGAAACGATTGTGATCGGTCTTCTCAAGCAGATCGTCAATAGCAGGCTTCACAACAGACACGTCGAATCAGTTCCTTTCGTGACGGTGGAGTACGTCGATAAGCTCGTCCGTCGCTCGATCGAGGTCGTCGTTGACCACGATCTCGTCATAGCGGTCGCGCAAAAGCATCTCGCCTTCCGCGGTGTGCAGGCGCAGCTCGAGCGACTCGGGGGTCTCAGACCCGCGGCCGAGCAGGCGCTGGCGAAGCACGTCGAGTGACGGAGGCTCGATGAAGATGAGAACGGCGTCTGGGAAACGCTCCTTTACGGCGAGGGCGCCCTGAACGTCGATCTCGAGGATGAGGGACTGACCGGTGGAGAGGTTGCGGTCGACTTCGCTGGCGAGCGTGCCGTAGCGATGGTCGTGCACCTGCGCCCACTCAATGAAATCGCCGGCCTCAACGCGGGCGGAGAAATCGTCGTCGGTCAGGAAGTAGTAATTCACGCCGTCAACCTCACCGGCGCGAGGGCTCCGTGTGGTAGCGGAAACCGTCAGGCCCAGGCCGGGCATCTGCTCGCGCACGCGCGCGACCAAAGTGCCCTTCCCTGCGCCTGACGGCCCGGAAATCACAAAGAGCTTTGGCTCGATGGTGCTCACTTACTTGGTGAGCTGCTCGAGGAGCTGCTCACGCTGACGGACGCCGAGGCCCTGAACGCGACGGGTGGCGGAAATGCCCAGCTCGTCCATGATCTTGGCGGCCTTGGCCTTGCCGTAACCAGGGAGGGACTCGATGAGGGTGGAGACCTTCATGCGAGAGGCGATGGGGTCATCGGAGTTGAGGACGGACTCGAGGGTGGTCTCGCCCTTCTTGATCTTCTCGCGAAGCTCGGCGCGGGCGTGACGGGCGGCAGCGGCCTTCTCGAGAGCGGCCTTGCGCTGCTCATCGGTGAGCTGAGGAAGCGCCATGTGAACCTCCAAATACTAGGTTTGTTCTTACAGGGTTCGAGCTGCAATACGTATGTTTACGTGCATGTTTGAACCGTCAACGGCTTCATAGGGTAGTTCAAGCAATCGCAAAATGCAAGGTATGCGGCAAAACTGGCGGAAAAATGCCTGTTTAATGCGTATGTGCCCGCAATATTCACAGGTAGAACGGGCACATACGGCTACTTCACGCTATCTACAAGCTCTTGGACGATCGACTCGAACGCCTGGACGGGGTCGTCGGCGCCCGTGATCGGACGGCCAACGACGATGTGGCTCGCCCCGCGCTCAATCGCCTGGGAGGGCGTGGCAACGCGAGACTGGTCGCCGAGGTCGGCGCCGGCGGGTCGCACGCCGGGGGTGACGATGAGGGCGTCGGGGCCGAGCAGCGTGCGCATGACCTCGGCCTCCATGGGAGAGCACACGACGCCGTCGATGCCGTTGTTTTGGGCGAGCTTGGCCAGGCGGGCGGCCTCGTCGGCGACGGGGGCCTCCACGCCGATCTCGGAAAGGGCATCCTGGTTCATGCTCGTGAGGACCGTGATGGCCACGAGCTTAGGACGACTGCCGCGGATCTCGGATGCCGCCTCGGCGCCCTCACGGCATGCGGCCAGCATCGCGCCCGACCCCAAGCCGTGAACCGAGAGCAGGTTCGCGCCGGCGAGCGCCGCCGAGCGTGCCGCACCGCGCACCTGGTGCGGGATGTCGTGGAACTTGAGGTCGAGAAAGACCTTGAAGCCCCGCTCGTTGAATTCGCGGACGATCTGGGGACCCTCGGCGTAAAAGAGTGTCATGCCGACCTTGAGCCACTTGGCGTAGCCGGACAACGCATCGGCGAGCTCGAGCGCGCGGGTACGGTCGCAGTCGATGGCGACGATGACGCGATCGCGGGCATCTGCATCTAGCATTCGAAGGCTCCGATCAACTCGTTGATGTCACGCACGCCCTGGCTATCCGCCCACTGCTCGAGCTCGCGGAGGATGCGCACGGAAGCGTCGGGCTCGACGAAGCTCGCCACGCCCACAGACACGCAGCAGGCGCCGGCGAGAATGAACTCAGCCGCGTCCTCACCCGTCATCACGCCGCCCACGCCGCAGATGGGAATATCGACCGCGTTGGCGGCCTCCCACACCATGCGGACGGCGATGGGGTGCAGCAGGGGGCCCGACAGGCCTCCCGTGGGCTTGGACAGCTTGGAACGGCGCGTGCGCACGTCGATGGACATGCCAGGGATGGAGTTGATGACCGTGAGGCCGTCGGCACCCTCGGCCTCGAGCGCGCGGGCGATCTCGGGGATGCGCACGGGCGCCATCTTGACGAACAGGGGCCTATCGGTCACCTTGCGGCATGCGCGCATGACCTCTGCGGCGCCATCCGGGGTGGAACCGCACGCAGCGCCACCCGCAGCGATGTTGGGGCAGCTCACGTTAATCTCGAAGCCGGCGGCCCAGGGGCACAGCTCGCAAAACATCTCGAGGGCGCGGACGTACTCCTCGGTGGAGTGACCGGCGACCTGGCAGATGACCTGCGTCCCCTTGTCCGTCAGATCGGAAAGCCACGGACCGTAGTTGGAAGCGAAGGCCGCGACACCGGGGTTTTGCAGGCCGACGGAATTCATCATGCCACCGCGGACCTCGGTCATGCGCGGGGCGGGGTTACCGGGCCAGGGCTCGGCGGCGCATCCCTTGGTGGTGATGGCACCGAGCTGGCTCACGTCCATGAGCTCGGAGAACTGCCACCCCTGGCCAAAGGTGCCAGACGCGGTGTTGATGGGGTTCTTCATCTGCACGCCGCCGAAATTGACGGCCATGTTCACCTGGCTCACCAGACCACCACCTTGGAAGCATCAAAGACCGGACCGCACATGCAGGCGCCCTGCATGCCGTCGGTCGTCTCGACGTTGCACGTGCTGCATGCGCCGAAGCCGCAGCTCATCATGCGCTCGACGGAAGCCTCGCAGTACACGCCGGCGCTCGCCGCGGCGTCGGCCACCTTGCTCATCATGATGCCGGGGCCGCACGTGGCAACGTAGTCGTAGCCGCCCGCCGCAAGCAGCTCGGCGGCGGGATCGGTGCAGAATCCGCAGACGCCCGCGGAGCCGTCGTCGGTGGCGACGCGAACCTCGCCGGCACCGAGCGCCTCGAAATCCTCGACGCCGACGAGCTTATCCGAGCTCGCGGCGCCCACGCAGGCGTCGACGGCGATACCCGCCTGGGCGAGCTCGCGCGCGAGGCAGAGCACGGGCGGAACGCCGATGCCGCCGCCCACGACGAGCACGCGGCGGGCGCCCTCGGGCACGCGCCAACCATGCCCGCCAGGGCCAAGCAGGTCGCTGGTGAAGCCACGCGTCCACTCGGACATGCGACGTGTGCCGTTACCCACGACAGCGTACCAGATCTCGACGGTGCCGGCCTGCGGGTCGGCCGAAACGTAGCTCAAAGGAATGCGCAGCAGCTCGCTGGCGTCTCCGGGGACGCGGATGTTGACGAACTGGCCGGGTTTGAGCGCAGATGCAAGACGAGGCGCCAAAATGACGAGCGAGAAGATGCCATCGGCGATCTTCTCGTTCGATATAACCTCAAAGTCGTGCATGCGCGCAGGTGAAGGACTCGGCATATAAGCTCCCCTCCCCATGCGGTGCATGGTCCTCATATACACACGGTCCCGCAGCGGGCAACTGCGGGACCGCGCTACTCAGATACAGGTATCTTAGCAAACAACGCCGTTGGCGAGCGTACGCTTGCCGCCGACGAAGACGTCGGTCGCGCGGCCGGAAAGCTCGACACCCTTGAAGCCGGAGTTCTTGGCGTGGCTGACGAAGTCGTCCTCGGACACGGTCCACGTCGCGTCGGCGTCAAAGACGGTAAGGTCGGCAACGGAGCCCGCCTCGAGCTTGACCTGCTCGAGTCCGAGAATCTTGCGGGGCTCGATGGCCATGAGCTCGACCATGCGGCCGAAGGTGATCTTGCCGGTCTTGACCAAGTTGGTGATCACGAGGCCGAGGGCGGTCTCGAGGCCGATCATGCCAAACGGAGCCAGCTCGAACTCACGGGACTTCTCCCAATCGGAGTGCGGGGCGTGGTCGGTGGCGATGGTATCGACGGTGCCATCGATAACGCCGGCGATGAGGGCCTCGGCATCCGCCGCGGTGCGCAGCGGCGGGTTGACCTTGAAGCAGGTGTTGTAGGTGCCGTCGAGGGCATCCTCGGTGAGGAAGAGATGGTGCGGGGTCGCCTCGCAGGTCACGGGCAGGCCCTTGGCCTTGGCGGCACGCACCATCTCCAGGCCGCGGGCGGTAGAGATGTGCTGGATGTGCAGCTTGGCACCGGTGAGCTCGGCGATCATGATGTCGCGCATGATCTGGAGCTCCTCGCCCTCGGCGGGCCAGCCGAGCAGGCCCAGGCGGGTGGAGACGGCGCCCTCGTTGATCTGGCCATCGCCGACAAGGTCGTCGTCCTGGCAGTGGCTCATGAAAACCTTGCCGAACATCTGACCGTAGTCCATGGCGCGGCGCAGCATGCCGGCACCCTGGACGCCGTGGCCATCATCGGTGAACGCGACACAGCCGTGCTCGACCATGTTGCCCATCTCGGAGATGATCTCGCCCTTGAGGCCCTTAGTCATGGCGCCGGAAGGATACACGCGGCAGTGGCCCTTGGCCGCGGCGACGGACTTGACATACTCGACGACCACGCCGTTGTCGGTGACCGGGTTGGTGTTGGGCATGGAGCACACACCGGTGAAGCCGCCCTTGGCGGCAGCCGCGGTCTCGGACTCGATGTCGCCCTTGGCCTCGAACCCGGGCTCGCGCAGGTGGACATGCATGTCCACGAGGCCGGGGACGAGATACTTGCCGGTGAGGTCGATGACCTCGGCACCCTCGCAAGCGAGGTTTGCACCCACAGCGGCGATCTTGTCGCCCTCAACGAGGACGTCAACACATCCGTCGAGCTCGACAGCCGGGTCGACGACGTGAGCGTTCTTAAGAAGCAAGGCCATTATCGGCACCTCCAAGCAGCAGATACAGGGCAGCCATGCGCACGCAGATACCGGCGTACACCTGGTCGAGGATGACGGAGCGCTCCGGGTGATCGGGCATGTAGGAGTCGAACTCCACGCCACGGTTGATCGGGCCGGGGTGGCACACGATCGCGTTGGGCCTCATGAGGCGCTCACGGGCCTGGGTGAGGCCGTAGAGCTGGTGGTACTCGCGCTCGCTCGGGAACGGGGCACCCTCAAGGCGCTCACGCTGGATGCGCAGCATGTAGACGACGTCGAGGTCGGGCAGGACGTCGTCGAGGCAGTTGGAGACATGGTCGGCGCCGAGCACGTCGGGGCGGGCCGGCATGAGGGTGTTGGGGCCCACAGCGGTGACCTCGGCGCCCATGATCTTGAGCGCGGGAATAAGTGAGCCGCACACGCGGGAGTGGCCGATGTCGCCAACGACGCCGACCTTGAGGCCGTCGAAGCTCCCCTTGTGCTCCCAGATGGAGTACAGGTCGAGCAGGGCCTGGGTGGGATGGCCGTGCTTGCCGTCACCGGCGTCGATGACGACGGCGGGGCTGGCCTGGCTGACGATGTAGGGGGCGCCGGCGTGCTTATCGCGGACGACGATGCAGTCGATCTTGTAGGCGTCGAGCGTCATGACGGTGTCGATGAGGCTCTCGCCCTTCACCGTGGAGGTGGAGGAGCCGCCGAAGTTGAGGGTGTCGGCGGAGAGGCGCTTCTCGGCGAGCTCGAACGAGCTGCGCGTGCGCGTGGAGGGCTCGTTGAACATGTTGACGATGGTCTTGCCCTTGAGGGTGGGGACCTTCTTGATGGTGCGCTCGTTGACCTCGGAGAACGCCTTGGCGGTCTGGAGGATCGTCATGAGCTCGGTATCGGAGTACTCGGAGATGTCGATGAGGTGCTTATGGTTGTTGAACACGGATTACTCGCCTCCCAGCGGCGCGGAGCCTACGTGGCCACCCGGCGCGACGTCGAAGATCTCGACGGTGGAACGGCCGTCGACCTCCTCAAGATACAGACGGACGTTCTCCTCGTGCGAGGAGGGGACGTTCTTGCCCACGAAATCGGGGCAGATGGGCAGCTCGCGATGACCGCGGTCGACGAGCACGGCGAGCTCGACGCGGCTGGGGCGACCCAGGTCCATGATCGCATCGAGGGCGGCGCGGATGGTGCGACCGGTGTAGAGGATGTCATCGACGAGCACGATGCGCTTGGCGTCCATGTTGAACGGGATATTCGTGGCGTGGACCGCGGGCGCGAAGTTGGTGAGGTAATCGTCGCGGTAGAAGCTGATGTCGAGGCTACCCAGCGGCACGCGCACCCCCTCGATACGCTCAATCTCGTCCACGAGCTTCTTTGCGAGCAAATCGCCGCGGGTCACGATGCCCACGAGCGCGAGGTTCTCAACGCCCTCGTTCTTCTCGACGATCTCATGCGCAATACGGGTGATGGCGCGGCTGATCGCGGTCCCGTCCATAATGACGGCCTTAGGTGAAGACATGCTCAACGAACTCCTTCCTAACACTCTTGGCCAACGCGGGCGCGCGGGCCAAAAAAATAATGCCCGACCGCTTGAGCGCGCGAGCATCACAGGAAGGCGTGTATGCGGGATGCAGGGGCATCCTGCTTGATAGTCCTTGTGGTATCTCGTACGCACTTAAAGGTCATGGCATATTGTACACGGATGGCGGCAGGTTGGCGTGATGAATCTGAGTTCTTCGCGAATGCCCACGGGCGCGGGGTGCCGGGATGAGGTCGCAGCCGCTTATGGTCGCGTTGACTGTCTGCCGGAAGCCAGCGGCGCAATGCCACTCGTACCGAGTCTTTTCGCCCCTATTCCCTGCCCGCGCACACGATGGTCCACCGCGAGGGCACCGACTCATCGTTTACGCAACCGGCGCAGTGGCAGCGAGCGCAGGTGCGCCGTGCGCGGGGAGCACCGCTCACCGATGGCGGGACGTCGCCCGCGCTACGGCCCTCCATCTGCACGATAACCATGTCGGCGATCTGACGCATGCCCAGCGAAGAAGGATAGCAGCCGACTTCGGGAATCTCGCCTGTGGCGCCCACGAGCGCACGAACACGCTCATCGCTGTTGCCCGCCGGAAAACCAAAGCCCTCCACCACGGATCCAGAGAACGAGGCATTCGCCACGAGATGGCCCTGAAAGTGGTCCACGACCCTTCCCCACCATGTTTCATGGACGTGCACGACGCCCGGAACGCTCACCTGCCCTCATAATGGACGCGCCAGCCTTTAGGAATGTAGACCTGCAACGTGCTGATTGAATCTCCGAAGATGGAAAAGCCGCTCCCGCAGGCAGGAGTGACCGAGCAGGCACACGGCACTTGATCCGAGCGCTCGAGGTTCGCCGTGTTCGCGAACAGCGGTTCTTCACAGGCGTCCATGCATTTCCCCTTCTGATTTAGACTCGATGCGGGAGCCCCATGTGCACAGGTAAACCAATCTTCCCACGGCGTGATTCAAGTGAGCTGAGCGTCTCGATAAGCGGTCGCAAAATTTTTTTTAATTTATGCTTGCATCGAACAAATCGTTCCGTATAATAAACTTCGTTGCTTAAGAGCGCAGAGCAAACAAGCAGCTTGACAATTCCTCGATAGCTCAATGGTAGAGCCCGCGGCTGTTAACCGCGTTGTTGTAGGTTCGAGTCCTACTCGAGGAGCCAGAACTTTCAGACCCGCTTCGGCGGGTCTTTTTGTTTTCAAACACCCTTCGCACAACGCCACCGCAGCATCTCCCCCACCCCTACTTAAAACCCGATTCAACCTACCTCGATTTGCTTACCCCGATTAAACTTGCCCCGTTATGCCGAGTGAGCGCTTTTCCAATGTTTGGACACCCGAAACGAAGGAAAAGCGCTCACTCGAAAAAGGGAGGATCACAAGGGGCTGGCGAGGGGACAAGAGAGGGCGACAAGGGGGACGTACAAGAGGCCCATGGGGACTTATTATGCCTGCATGCAAATGCCCCTTGCGAGCACGTGGAGCTCGCAAGGGGCACATGTCGATATATGGGAGCCGGAGCTTAGTAGTTCTCGAGGTAATCCTTCAGCTTGGTGGAGCGGCTCGGGTGACGCAGCTTGGCAAGCGTCTTGGACTCGATCTGGCGAATACGCTCGCGCGTCACACCAAACTCGCGACCGACCTCCTCGAGCGTGCGCGGATGACCGTCGGCGAGGCCAAAACGCAGCTCGATGACCTTGCGCTCGCGCTCGGCCAGGCCATCGAGGACCTGGGTCAGCTGCTCCTGCAGCATAGCGAAGCTTGCGGCGTCGGCGGGGACCACAGCCTGGGCGTCCTCGATGAAGTCGCCAAGCTGGGAGTCCTCCTCCTCGCCGATGGGGGTCTCGAGGGAGACGGGCTCCTGGGAGATCTTCTGGATCTCGCGAACGCGATCGGCGCTCATGTCCATCTCGGCACCGATCTCCTCGGGAGTCGGGTCGCGCCCAAGGTCCTGCAACAGCTGGCGCTGCACGCGAACGAGCTTGTTGATGGTCTCAACCATATGCACGGGAATGCGGATCGTGCGGGCCTGGTCGGCGATGGCGCGGGTGATCGCCTGGCGAATCCACCAGGTAGCATACGTCGAGAACTTGAAACCCTTCTCGTAGTCGAACTTCTCCACTGCGCGAATGAGGCCGAGGTTGCCCTCCTGGATCAAATCGAGGAACAGCATGCCGCGACCGACGTAGCGCTTGGCGATGGAGACGACCAGGCGGAGGTTGGCGGAAATAAGCGCCTGCTTGGCATCAAGGCCCACCTGCTCGACGCGCATGAGACGGCGCATCTCGGCACGGGTGAGCTCGAGCTCGCCCGCCTCCTGCTTCTCGAGCTTATCGGCGGCCTCGAGACCGGCCTCGATCTTCATCGCGAGATCGACCTCTTCGGCGGCGGTGAGCAGGTCGACCTTGCCAATTTCCTTGAGATACATGCGCACCGGGTCGCCGGTGAGCATGACGGTGGAGGCGTCGATGCCGCGAGCACGGGAACGGCTTCGCGACGTGCGGACGGTGCGGGCCTTCTTCTTCGATTTCGTGGAGGCCATCTCGGCGTCGGCGCGCTTGGCCATCTTGAGGTCGTGATCCTCGTCACTCTCGTCGTCGAGGTCGTCGCCATGCATGACGTCGTGATCGTCCTCGTCGACCATGAGCTCGGAATCGTCGTCCTCGGAAGCCGAGACGACCTCGACGCCGCGGTCGCGAAGGAATTGGTAGATGGAGGTCAACTGTGCATCGGTTACATCGACATCTTTGAGCAGGATTTGAATTTCATCCTCAGTGACGGAACCTGTCTTCGACCCCAGATCGAGAAGCTTCTCAATGGCGGTGTCGAGCGCAGCTCCAGTGCTTTGCGGCTTTTTCGGCACAGATGCTCCCTTCTTAGCACATAGGATTCATTACTTTACCACGGTTCTATACCCAATTGGAGTGACAAATTGCACACCGAGGGCCTAATTATCCCGAAATGGATCGGCGATGCCCTCCACGGCGCGCTCGAGCTCCCTGATGCGGGCCGTGTCGCGACTCGCCTGAATCGCCAGGTCGCGGCGCTCCTCGCTGGTGAGCGTGCTGTCGGAACGCAAGCGCCCCTGAGCCGCCTTCATGCGGCGGCGCGCCGTGTAGAGCTCGAGCGTGTTGAGCAGGAACTCGATATTCGTCTCCGTGGGATGCGTGCTGGTTGCAGACAGCATTCCCGCCGACACGAGCTGGGCCGCATCGGGGCACACGGCGCGCGCCGCCGCCATGACCTCGTTGGAACCCGTCCCCTCAGGCGTGGCAAGCACGGCCCAGGCGATGGTCTCATGCCGACCGTCCACCCATTCGACCTCGCAAATCCGCTCGGCATAGGCCCGGAACTGATCGGTGTACGTCGTGAGCAGGCAGAGCAATTCACGCTCGCAGGCGAGCTGGCGGCGCTCGAGGTCGGTGAGGACAGACAGTCCCGCCGCCTGCTCGCCCGCCATGTCGGGCGCAGCCGGTACATCTGCCGAATACCCCGTCTCATCGATAGGCGCGTAGTCGTAGGGCACCTCTTCGTAGGGGACCTCGTCATAGCGGTGCTCGCGGGGATCCGAGGCATGCGGGGCAGCCGAGGGCGGAGCGGGCGCCTGGGTGCCGGGCACGCTCTGCCCCTTCGAGCGCTCCTGGGCGGCCTTTTGACGCTGCTGCTCGCGGCGCCTGTTTGTCTCCTCGCGCTGCTGCACGTCGCGGAACACCTTGCCGGCGTTCGACCGGATGAGCTCGACGTCGAGCCCCAGCCGGTCGGCGATCTGCATGTAGTAGCCGTCGATCATGTAGCTCGCCCGCAACGGGTAGATGAGCTCGAGCGCGGCGCGCATCGCCTTGGCACGGCCTCCGGGCGTGGAGATGTCGCTCTCCTCCTCCAGCTTCGCAAAGACGAAATCCATCAGGGGGATGGAGGAGTCGAGCAGCTCCCTCAGGGCGGCGCCGCCGTTGCCGCGCACGAAATCATCCGGGTCCTGCCCGTCGGGAAGAATCACGCAGCGCAGGTCGATGTCGTCCTTCTCGATGAACTGGATCGCCCTCCGCGCGGCCTTTTGCCCCGCGGCGTCGCCGTCGAACATGTAGATGATCTTTTTCGTGAAACGGGTGAGCGTCTTGACGTGCGCCTCAGTGAGCGCCGTGCCCAAAACCGCGACGATGTTCTCGATCCCGGCCTTCCAGCAGCTCATCGCGCTGATGTATCCCTCGACCACAATCACCTCGTTGGCATTGACGATGTGGTCTTTCGCCCAGTTGAAGCCGTAGAGGTTTTTGCCCTTATGAAAAATGGGAGTCTCCGAGGTGTTCAGGTACTTGGCATTAGTCTTGTCCTTGTCGAGCGCGCGCCCGCCAAAGGCGATGCAGTGCCCCTGCTCGTTGTAGATCGGAAAGATGACGCGATCGAAGAAGCGGTCGACGAGTCCGGCGCGATCTGAGCGGAACGCGACGTTCGCGTCGATCATCTCCTGCGGCGTGAAGCCCTTGGACCCGAGATGACGCACGAGCGCCCCGCGCCCGGGGGCGAACCCGAGGTGGTACTTTTTGCAGGTCGCGGCATCGAGGTCGCGCTCCTTGCAGTATTGGCGCCCGCGGGCGTCGCGGCCGCGCATGAGCAGCATGTGGTAAAACGCGGCCGTCTCCTCGCAGACCTCGATCAGACGATTGCGCTTGGTGCCGGGGCGCCGCGTGGTCGTGTCCTCCTCAAGTTCAATGCCAGCGCGCTCGGCGAGATAGCGGATGGACTCGGGGAAACTCAGGTTCTCGCGGCGCATGACATACGTAAAGGCGTCTCCGCCCTCGCCGCAGCCAAAGCAATGCCAAACCTGCGTAGAGGGAATCACGTGGAAAGACGGCGTCTTCTCGCCGTGAAACGGGCAGCACCCCCACAGGTCGGTGTTGCCGCGCGGCTTGAGCTCCACGGTCTCCTGCACGAGGGCAACCAGGTCGGTGGCGTCTCGAACCTTGTTCTTCTCTTCCTCAGAAATCATGACAGCCTCACTGGTGTGTCGCCAAAGCGCGAGCGAACGGTCGAGATATCGGCGTTGACCACGTCAATCAGCTCCTGAATGGAGGCGAACGACTGGGAGGGGCGGAGGCGCTCGTCGAAGGCGATGCCGACCGTCTTGCCGTACAGGTCGCCGGTAAAGCCGATCAGGTTCGCCTCGAGGCGGGCGGACGTGACCGAGTCGGCAAACATCGGCGGGATGCCAGCGTTGATGGCCGCCGGCCAGACACATCCGTCGACCAGGGCAAAGCCGGCATACACGCCATCGGCGGGCAGCTGCAGGGAGCCGTCGACCAAGATGTTAGCCGTGGGGAAACCCATGCCGGTCCCCTGCCCGCGCCCGCGCACGACCACGCCGCGGACCGCGTGGCGCCGGCCGAGGTCGGCACGCGCGGACGCGACGTCACCGCAGGCGACGTGGGCTCTGATCCTCGTTGCCGTGATGGGCCCCGTCGCATCGCAAAGCAACTCATGGCCGACAACGGATATCCCCCGCCGATCGCCCCACTCCTTGATGACCTCGAGCGTGGCCACGCCTCCCGCCCCAAGGCGAAAATCCGATCCGACGTGCACAGCGCGGATGTCGAGCTGGGGCGCGAGAACGTCCTCGAAAAACTCGGCATGGTCGAGGGCGGCGAGCTCACGCGTAAACGGCACCACGGCGACCTGCGGCCCGGATGCCGCAAGCGCATTGAGGCGGTCCGCCTTTCTCGTCAACTTGGGCGCGGGATGAGGCGCCACGACCTCGTCCGGGTCGGGGTCGAAGGTAACGGCGACAGCGGCGAGCCCACGCTCTTCGGCATCACGGCAGGCGCGGGCAAGCAGGTCGCGATGACCACGGTGCACCCCGTCGAAGGCGCCGATGGCGACGACGCACGGCAAGGGAGCCACGAGACGCCCCGCATGCTCACCGGACCCACCAATATGAATGCAGGCGCCATCGGCAGGATGGTCCAAGAGGAAATCGCGTGCCAGTTCTGCAGCCTCGGGAAGCGATGCCGCCGCGCGCGAGCTGTCAACCCGACGCGAGTCGGACTCGGGATCTATGGGATATGTCATGCAACCACGCCTTCGATACCCTGGGGAAACACGGTCTCCATGGCAAGATAATCGCCCTCGGGGCCAGCGATGGCACGCAGCTGCCCGCGATGGACGAGCGCGTACGCAGTCGCGGGCGGATACTCGGACACCTCATCCAAGCGAGGAATCGCCCTGCCGTTTTGGACGGCCGATGCCTCTCTGTCACTTAAGGTGCGCAGCGGATAGCCCAGCACGCTCACCGGATCGAGGGCGCACGCGCGGGCGGAATCAGGGGTAATGTCCTCGATGTGCAGGCACGACCCGAGCATGACGGGGCCGGATGCCGTGCGGCGCAGATCCGACACGTGGGCGGCGTTACCGCAGGCGCGCCCGATATCGCGCGCGAGGGAGCGGATATAGGTGCCCTTGCTCACGTCAAACGAGGCCGTCCACACCACGCGCCCGTCGACCTCGTCGATGGACACCAGATCCGACGCGAACACCTCGATCGTACGGGCGGGAAGCTCGACGTCCTCGCCCGCGCGGGCCCGACGATACGAGCGCACGCCGTTGACGGAAATGGCCGAGTACGCAGGGGGAACCTGCTCCTGCTCGCCCAAGAACTCGCGCAGGACGGACGCCGCGTACATCGGCGAGGTGAGGTTCTCGTCGCGCGCGGCCGTGCGCGTGATGTCGCCCTCGGCGTCGTCGGTCGTCGTCTCGGCGCCAAACGCGATACGGGCGAGATAGCGCTTACGGTCGAGCGTGATGCGCCCGAGCAGACGCGTCGCCTGGCCCACGCCGACCACCATGACGCCCGACGCGAGCGGGTCGAGCGTGCCGGCATGCCCCACGCGGCGCTCGTTGAGCGCACGGCGCACCTTGGACACGACATCGTGCGAGGTGATGCCCACGGGCTTGTCGACCGCGATCAAAAGATTCAGTTCACTTGGTCTACGCTTTGCCATGCTGTCCTCTCGAAGCAAAGGTATACAAAGACGGTCATCTCGCATCGCCGATGCCATGCGAGGGCAGATGGGTGGCGCTCACGTCGCACCTCCATCGCGCGGTGAAGCACCTCGTGAGATGGAGGCGCAACCGCGCATGCTACAAAAGCGCCTCGAGCTTGGGAAGGACCAGCTCAGCCGCCTCAGATACCTCGCCGTGGAACGTAAAGCCTGCGGCGGCGGCATGCCCTCCCCCGCCGAGCTCGACGGCGATCCCGGAGATGTCGATCGAACCCTTGGAGCGAAGGTTACCGCGGACCACCCCGGGCTCGCTCTCGCGCAGGAACAGGCACAGCTCGGTGCCGGCGACCTGGCGGACGATGTCCACCAAGCCATCGCACTCAGCCGACTTGACGCCGCACTCGACAAGGTCGTTCGCGAAGGCGTAGCTGTATGCGACGCGCCCGGCGGCACGCGTCTCGATTCGGCTCATGACGATGGACTCGAGATGGAGGTACTCCAGGCGCTGGCTCTGGTACACCTCGAGCGCGATGCGAGCGGGCTGAGCCCCGGCATCGACCAGGCGCGAGGCACAAGCGAATGCGGAGGGGTTGGCGTTTTGATACTGGAAGCGGCCGGTGTCGGTCATGACGCCCGTCAAGAGGCATGAGGCGATGTCGGGCGTGACGGGCCATCCGGCGGCGTTGAGCAGCTCCTCGACGAGAACCGCCGTGGCCGCCGCGCTCGTGACGCGCACAGTGACGTCGCCGAACTCCTCGCACGTGGGGTGATGGTCGATGACCACGCGCCCTCGAGCGCGCTTGGCGATCGCGGCGGAATCGTTCATGCGCTCCAGGGTGGGCACGTCCACGGAGATGAACAGGTCGTGGGACGCGTTACACAGGGCGGCCGGGGTGAGCTCGTCTGCACCCGGCAGGAACTGGTAGATGCGCGGGACGACGCTGTTGTCGGCCAGCAAATAGTCGACGCGCTTATCTGGGAACTGAGCGCGAATGGAGGCGCCCAGCCCCAACAGCGAGCCAAGGGCGTCGCCGTCGGGGTTGGTGTGCCCCGAGATGGCGATGGTCTGCGAGCCCTCGATGAACTCGATGACGCTTTCCCACATGTCGGGGGTGGTGCTCCTGCCGGAACACGGCGATGTGCTACTGCTCATCAAGATCTTCCTCTTCGGCGCCGGGCGCGTCCTCAATGGGGTACCCGAACTCGTCCTTCTCGACAGCGAGCGTCGCCGGAACGTTCTCCAGTGCACGGGAGATCGCCTCGGCCTCGTCGGTCGAACGGTCGATCTTGAAATCGAGCTCAGGCGTCACGCGCCAGTCGAGCGAGCGCGCGACGAGGCTGCGGATGCGGCCCTTGGCGGCGTTGAGCGCCTCAAGGACCTCCTCGTAGCGATCACCCTCGCAGCTGACGAACACGCGCGCGAACGAGCGATCCTGCGAGACCTCGACGCCCGTGAGCGTGACGAGGTCGAGGCGGGGATCGGAAATCTCGAACAGCAGGATGTATCCGAGCTTCTCGCGAAGCTGCTCACCCAAACGGCGGGTCAACGGCGTCTGCTTCATGTCTTTCTCCTTAGCCCATCTAGCGCAAACGGGCTCGCACACATGGCAAGCCCGTCTGCGTATCAATCATAGTCTAGCGCGCGGACAACATCTTTTTTTGGATGCCGCAGCGCGCAAGGGAGCTACTCGGTGCGGGCGACCTCGATGATCTTGTACGCCTCGAGGATGTCGCCGACCTTGATGTCCTGGAACTTCTCGATGCCCAGACCGCACTCGTAACCGTTCTTGACGATCTTGACGTCGTCCTTGAAGCGGCGCATGGAGCCAAAGACGCCATCGAACACCACGACGCCGTCGCGCACGACGCGAACCTTGTCGTCGCGGGAGATCTCGCCCTCGGTGACCATGCAGCCGGCGATGGTACCGGCCTTGGGCACGCGGAAGGTGTCGCGGACCTCGGCGGAGCCAGTCTGGACCTCCTCCTCCGTGGGAGCGAGCATACCAATACGGGCGGCGTCGATGTCCTCAATCGCCTTGTAGATGATCGAGTACGTCTTGATCTGCACGCTCTCCTTCTCCGCCGCGTCGCGCGCCTTGGGCTGCGGACGCACGCCGAAACCGATGATGATGGCGTTGGAAGCCATGGCCAGTGAAACGTCGGTCTCGGAGATGGCGCCGACGGCGGAATGGATGATGTTGATGCGGACCTCGGATTGGTCCATCTTGCCGATGGAGTCAGCGAGCGCCTCGATGGTGCCCTGGGTGTCGGCCTTGACCACAAGGTTGAGCTCCTTGAGCTCGTTTTTGCTCATCTCGTCGAACAGGGTCTCGAGCGTGACGTGCTTGACCTTATTCTGCTCCTCAATGCGGGCCTTCAGGGCGCGCTGCTCGGCGAGGTCGCGGGCATCGCGGGCATCCTCGAACACGCGGAACTCGTCGCCGGCGGCGGGCACGGAGTTGAGGCCCAAAATCTCGACGGCGTCGGAGGGACGGGCGACGTCCTTGTGGTTGCCGTGCTGGTCGAGCATGGCGCGCACCGAACCGTAGCTCTGGCCCGCGACGATGGTGTCGCCCACGTGCAGGGTGCCGCGGGTGACGAGCAGCGTCGCGACCGGGCCGCGGCCGCGGTCGAGCTTGGCCTCGATGATGTTGCCGGAGGCGAAGGTGTCAGGGTTGGCCTTGAGCTCGAGGACGTCGGCCTGAAGCAGGATGGTCTCGAGTAGGTCGTCGATGCCCTGGCCCTTCTTGGCCGAGACGTTGACGAACATGTTCTGGCCGCCCCACTCCTCGGGGATGATGCCGTACTCAGTGAGCATCTGGCGCACCTTGTCGGGGTTGGCCTCGGGCTTGTCGCACTTGTTCACCGCGACGATGATGGGCACGCCTGCGGCCTTGGAGTGGTTGATAGCCTCGATGGTCTGGGGCATGACGCCGTCATCGGCGGCCACGACCAGGACGACCACGTCGGTGATCTTGGCGCCGCGGGCACGCATGGCGGTGAACGCCTCGTGGCCGGGGGTGTCGACGAACGTGATCTGACGGCCGTTGATCTGCACCTCGGAAGCGCCGATGTGCTGGGTGATGCCGCCGGCCTCGCCGCTCCAGACGTTGGTGTGGCGGATGGCGTCGAGCAGGCTCGTCTTGCCGTGGTCGACGTGGCCCATGACGGTGACCACGGGCGGGCGCGGCTTGAGGTCGGCCGGGTCGTCGTAGAAGTTGAAGGAGTTCTCCTCCTCGGCGGTGACGATGCGGACCTGGCGACCGAGGTCGTCCGCCACGAGCTCGACGAGGTCGTTGCTCATGGTCTGCGTCATGGTGAGCGGGGTGCCCAGCAGGAACAGGCGCTTGATGATGTCATTGGCGGAGACGTCGAGGGCCTCGGCGAGCTCGGCGACGGTCACGCCCTCGGAGACCTTGACGGCGTCGAGGTCCTCGGGGTTGATGCCCTGGGCGAGAGCCTCCTCGATCTTGCGCTCCTCGGCAGCGGCGGCAGCCTCGGCGGCGCGCTTCTCCTTGCGCTTCTTGCGGCGACCGGTTGACTCGCGGGAAGCCTCCTCCACGGCGGCGCGGGCGTCGGCCAGTACCTTCTCGCGGCTGTACTCCTCCGCCTCACGTGCCATGCGGGCGTAGCGATCCTCGCCCTCGTGATTCTCGTGGGAAGCGCCCTTGCGGCCCTTCTTGCCGCCCTTGCCGGCCTTCTCGGGCGACGGCGGGAAATTGTCGGGCATCTGCGCGGCGGGTGCGGAGCTGCGGCGGCGGGTGCGCGAAGGCGCGCCGGAGGCGTCGTTGCCGCCGTTGGCGCCGGCGTTGCGGTTGTTGCCGCGGCGGCCGCCGCGCTCATTTCGGGACTCGCTTGCGGGCTTGGAGGCCTCGGCGGCCTTCTTCTCCTTCAGAACGACCTCCTGCTCG